>TARA_B110000438_G_scaffold164212_1_pt1 | contig 34903 bp, 27 predicted proteins | sample TARA_B110000438 | Tara Oceans TARA_B110000438 (sample SAMEA4398413) | marine metagenome | biome: Polar Biome; feature: [MES] marine water layer (ENVO:01000295) within the mesopelagic zone...; material: water (ENVO:00002006), including particulate matter (ENVO:01000060) such... | reverse complement strand
TCTTTAAAGATTTCTTTTTCGATAGGGCAAGCAGGCAGCGGTGATTTTTTTGTTACAGAACATATTTTTTTATCATGAATACCACTAGGCCTTTCAAATTTCTGTATCGGCAATTCAAGGGTGTCATGTGCTGTTTTCATAAATCGAGCCCAAGCGGGTAAGGCTGCCCTAGATCCATCTTGACCGGGCCCCAAGGGGACCTGGAAATCATCGACGCCAAACCAACACCCCGCAGCGATCTGTGGAGTATAACCTACAAACCAGGCATCACTCCAGCCCTGAGTAGTTCCGGTCTTCCCTCCCGCTGGACGGTTAAATTTATATTTCCAGCGAGCACTTCCGCCTGTACCTCGATCCATAACAGTTTGCAGAAGACTCGTCATAAGATAAGCGGTCTCTTCACTTAAAACTTCTTTACGGTCTGGGAAATATTCTTTAATAATATTTCCATAGCGGTCTTCTACTCGAGTGATTGCAAATGGCTTTGAGTAGACTCCTTGGTTCGCAAGAGCAGCATAGGCGGATACTATCTCCATGGGGTAAACCTCAGAAGTGCCTAAAGCTATAGCATCCACAGCTCTAATATCTGTATTTATGCCCATCCTCTTCGCAGTCTGTTTTACCTGCTGAGCAGGTGCAATATCCTGCTGGACCATCCGAACAGAAATCAGATTCATAGACTTACGTAGGCCTTCACGAAATGTTGTGAGCCCACCAGTGCTACCATCATAATTCTGAGGCTTCCATTTTACCCAAGTCCCGTCCATATTTTGGATATTGAGGACAACTGGCTGATTAAGTAATTGTTCTGTTACGGGGTATCCATTATCTAAAGCTGTGGTATAGACAAAAGGTTTAAATACAGAGCCCGGCTGTCGTTTTGCCTGTACAGCACGATTATATTGATCATGATAATCAGGCCGACCACCAATCATCGCAAGTATACCACCGGTGTTAGGATCAATAGCAACAAAAGCACATTGAACAAGTAACTTATCTCGGAGGTCTTTGTATAGTTGGGCATCTCCTGCTAACATCATTTTTAATGTATCTTCAGGATAAATAGTAAGATATGCCAATTTCTCAAATTCTTCTCTATTCTGATAAAGGCGTTTATTTAAACGTTCTTGGTCTTCTCGAACTGTTTCAAGCACTGCTTTTTCTGCAGCAGCCTGTAGCCTTGAGTCTAGAGTGGTATATATCTTTAGACCGTCTCTGTAAATATTTATATCAAGCTCTACATCAACTTTTTCAAGAAGCCTTCTAACATATTCTGTGAAATATGGTGCGGATCCTTGCTTCGGTAATTCTTGAACGGATTCTAATGTTTTAGACCGATGCTCTTCAAATTCACTTCGAGTAATATATTTTTGATCTCTCATCAGGCGTAGTACAGTATTCCGACGTCGTACAGCTTTATCCGGATGATGGATTGGAGAATAGCTGGCAGGTGCTGGTAGCAAACCAACCAATAGTGCAGCTTCATCGATTCCCAAAGACATTGATTCTTTACCAAAGAACCTTTTTGTTGCTGCTTCTACTCCATAGGTTCCATGACCAAAATGGACTGTATTGAGATACATCTCTAATATCTCTTCTTTTGTATATGTTCTTTCAATTTGAATTGCTGTAATGACTTCTTTTACTTTCCTCAAAATACTATCTTCAAAACCAACAGATTTATATAGATTCCGTGCAAGTTGTTGGGTTAATGTTGAGAATCCTTGACGATAGCTCATGGAAAGAGTGTTAATAACGACAGCACGAAGGACACTTCTCATTGATAAACCCCAATGGTCATAAAAACGACGATCTTCTGATGCCACAATTGCGTTTTGCATGTGTTCGGGTATCTTATCCAGTTCTATAAAAACGCGTTTCTGGACAAATAGCTCATTTAGGACTTTTCCATCAGCAGAAAAAATACGAGTAACTAAATCCGGATCATAGTTCTCTAATTGTTCTAAAGAGGGAAGGTCTTTTGATAGGAATACGATAAACGAAAAGAACAAGATCATCCCAATAGAAAGACCAAGTAAAGATCTTAAAAAAATTTGTTTAAAATTGAAAGCTGTGGCTGGTTTATCCATGATAAAGTTTATACTTCTTTAGATCTTCAATAAAGAATGACCTTGGAGAAATATTCAGAGTGTAAGATCGGATAACTTCTAATTAGCTTTTTTTCTTTGGTTTTATCATTTTATCAGGTTTAACAAAACGATCAAAGTCTTCACCAGACATATAACCTAAATTAATAATAGTCTCTCTTAGAGATGCCCCATCACTATATGCTTTCTTTGCGACTTCAGCAGCTTTATCGTACCCAATATGAGGATTCAAAGCTGTCACTAGCATTAAAGAATTATAAAGATTATGATCTATCCTTTCTTGGTTTGGCTTGATTCCTATAACTGCATTCTTTGTAAAAGAACGGCAACCATCTGCCAAAAGACGAATTGATTGTAAAATATTATAAGCTAGTACTGGACGATAAACATTTAATTCAAAGTTTCCAGAAGCTCCTGCAATTGTAATAGTGGTATCATTACCCATAACCTGAGTACAAAGCATCGTCATAGCCTCACACTGAGTGGGATTGATCTTCCCCGGCATGATAGAAGATCCTGGCTCATTAGCAGGTATCGTTATCTCTCCTATTCCTGACCTTGGGCCACTTGCTAACCAGCGTATATCGTTTGCTATCTTAAACAAAGAAGCTGCAATCACTTTTAAGGCACCCGATAATTCAATAATCGAGTCTTGTCCTCCTAATGCTTCAAATTTATTTTCAGCAGAGCGAAATGGTAGATCTGTCAGCCGACTGATCTCTTCAGCTGCCTGATCTGAAAAACCTTCTACAGAATTAATACCCGTTCCAACCGCAGTGCCTCCTATCGCAAGTTCATAGCAATGGTCTAGCGATTTTTCGAGACGAGATAGGCCATGGTCAATCGCCGATACGTATCCAGAAAATTCTTGGCCAAGACTTAAAGGTGTTGCGTCTTGTAAATGGGTACGCCCTAGTTTAATGATTGACGAAAAATCTGATACTTTATTATCTAAGGCAATACGTAGTTCTTTTAAAGCCGGTATTAATTGATGTTGCACACCCTCAACTGCGGCTATGTTAATTGCTGTTGGAAAAGTATCATTGGTTGACTGACTCATATTCACATGATCGTTTGGATGAACAGGAGTTTTACTACCTAATTCACCTCCCAACATTTCAATTGCACGATTAGCAATTACCTCATTTAAATTCATATTGGTCTGAGTACCACTCCCCGTCTGCCAAACTACAAGTGGAAAATGGTCATCCAACTTACCCTCGATGACTTCATCAGCAGCATCTTGGATTACACTGACAATATCTTGGCCTAGACCGCCAAATTTATGGTTTACAGTTGCTGCAGCTTTTTTAAGGATTCCATAAGCTCTAATAAATTCCCTAGGGAACTTTTCTCCACTAATTTTAAAATTCTCAAATGATCGCTGGGTTTGGGCACCATAATATCGATCAGAGGGCACTTCAACTGGACCAAGACTATCCCGTTCAGTGCGTGTACTCATAGTATTAATCTACAGTCCAGGTATCACCAGCATTTAATAGTTCATTAACGCTTCCAAGCCCTTTAGCTTTTTTTGCTGCAGTGACCTGGTCCACCATTTCCTGATTATAGGTTGGTTTATCTATTGCATATATCACACCTATGGGTTCTGGTAGAATCGGGTGAGTTGTCCAATTTGCAATAATATGGGCAAGGTCCAAGTTTGTTTCATCATGGATCAGGATATCATTCACACTGTTTTTTTCCATATCAACGACCACTGCTTTTGAGCCATCTAGCTTAATACCTTTTGTTTCTTTGGCAAACAGCATCGGTTCTCCATGTTTTAGCTCGATCACATTATCTAGCTTATCAGCACCTGTATACTGTTCAAATGCGCCGTCATTAAAAATGTTGCAATTTTGATATATCTCTATCAGAGAGCCACCATCATGCCTATAGGAGCGCTCCATCATTTCGGACATATGCTTTTGCCAACGATCGATCGTCCGAGCAACAAAAGTAGCCTGAGCTCCAAGCGCTAGAGAAGGAGGATTTAGCGGAAAATCAATCGAGCCATAAGGTGTGGCTTTCGTAACTTTTCCCTGCTCAGATGTCGGGGAGTATTGTCCCTTGGTTAAACCATAGATTCGGTTGTTAAACATTAAAATATTAAAATCCATATTTCGACGTAGTGCATGCATAAAATGATTGCCTCCTATAGAGAGACCATCCCCATCGCCCGTAACAACCCACACTGAAAGGTCTGGATTCGCGATCTTAACACCGGTAGCGATCGCGGGAGCACGTCCATGTATCGAATGGAAACCATACGTGTTCATATAGTAAGGGAACCTACTTGAACAACCTATTCCTGAAACAAAAACAAATTCTTCACGCTTACGCCCAAATGTTGGCATTTTTTTCTGAGCCTGTGCTAGAATGGCATAATCACCACATCCAGGACACCAGCGAACGGCCTGATCTGATTCAAAATCTTTTTTTGTCAATTGATCTGTTTGTAATTCACTCATGGTCTATCCTAATGTTTGTTTAACTTTTTCGATAATTGTTGCTGCGCCAATCGGACGTCCACGTACAAGGTTCAGTCCTTTTGCATCAACAAGGTACTCAGCCCTGATAACTCGAAGTAACTGCCCAAGATTGATTTCGGGAATCAGTACGTGCTTAAAATGAATAAGGATCTCACCAAGGTCCTTTGGTAAAGGACTTATCCAGCGTAAGTGCACGTGAGAAACTTTTAAACCCTCTTCTTGCATTGTCTCTGTGGCTGACCTGCATGATCCATATGTACCACCCCAACTAAGGATCAACATGTCACCATGCCCTTCGCCAAGTACATTCGTTTTAGGGATATCATTCTGGATACGGTTAACCTTTTCTTGCCTGAGCTCGACCATCCGATGATGATTCTCAGGGTCATAACTAACATGCCCAGTATTCTCGGCTTTTTCAATACCTCCTAAACGATGCTCTAGGCCTGGTGTTCCAGGTATCGCCCAGGGCCTTGAAAGTGTTTTTTCATCTCTAAGATAAGGCATGTAATCGCCATCTGCATTCGGCTTTTTCAAAAAGTTTATTTCTATAGGCTCAAGATCAGCAACATCTGGGATCTTCCATGGCTCCGATCCATTTGCTAAATATCCATCTGAAAGAAACATTACAGGCGTCATATACTTGAGCGCGATCCTACATGCTTCATATGTAGCATAGAAACAATCTCCAGGCGTGGCCGCTGCAATAACCGGCATAGGTGCTTCTCCATTACGCCCATATAACGCTTGATTCAAATCAGATTGTTCTGTTTTAGTTGGTAAACCCGTACTTGGGCCACCCCTCTGGACATTTATAACAACTAGTGGCAGCTCTGTAATAACTGCTAAACCTAGTGCTTCACCCTTCAGAGCAACTCCAGGTCCAGATGTAGCTGTTACAGATAGACTTCCAGTGAAAGCAGCTCCAATAGCGGATGAGACCCCTGCTATTTCATCCTCAGCTTGAAATGTTTGCACCCCAAAATGTTTCCACGCAGCAAGCGTGTGTAAAATATCACTCGCTGGAGTTATGGGGTATCCTCCATAGAAAAGATCAAGGCCTGATTTTTCTGCAGCTGCAAGTAGTCCAATAGATGTTGCTAAATTACCATTAATATTTCGATACGTACCTGATGGGAGCATCGCTTTCTCAACTTTGAAACGGGTCATAAATAATTCAGTTGTATCCCCGTAGTTGTATCCTGCATTCAATGCTCTTTTATTCGCATCGATGATCGCATCTTTACCTGCAAATTTTTTATGAAGCCATGACTCTGTCGCATCAAGAGGCCGGTCGTACATATAAAACAATATCCCAAGTGCAAAAAAGTTTTTTGTTCTGCCAACAAGTTTGGGAGACAGATCCAATCCCTCACAGGCTGCTGTAACCATTTTATTCATTTCTACTGGTATAACGGTGAAATAGTCATCTAGAGAGCCATCTTCTAGAGGATTAGATTCATAACCTGCAAAATTTAGATTCTTTTTAGAAAAAGCATCTGAATTAATGATCATTGTCCCACCCGGTATAAGTTCTTTCTGGTGAACCTTTAATGCTGCAGGGTTCATTGCAACTAGAACATCTGGCTTGTCACCAGGCGTATGAATATCTTTCGAAGAGAACTTGATCTGAAAAGCACTTACCCCAGCTAATGAACCAGCCGGAGCACGAATCTCTGCAGGGAAATCCGGTAATGTACTTAGATCATTACCCACGATCGCGGTTGTTTCCGTGAAGCGTCCCCCTGTTAGCTGCATCCCGTCACCAGAGTCTCCAGCAAATCTTATAACAGCTTCATCTATTGTTTTGAATGTTTTTCCCATAGCGCGTATTCTATTTATTAATTAGGTTATTTTTTTGTTAAGATAAGATTTTATATCTTTTGTTTAGTAAATAAAATTTATTGATCTTCTTTTATCCATTAATTCCATGGTACAATTTACCTAGTTGTTTGAGGCTGTAAAAAGAAATTAATTCTTCTTATTAAGGAAAAAATTTTTAACATTCTCATTCGTTCCAGCTAATAAACTAAACTTTTTATATGAAAAATAAATCCACATATCCTTTGGGGATGAGATTACGCTATAGCATAGATAATTTTATGTCTAGAGGCAGTTCTTCAATCTTCCTTGCTCTACTGTCTCTTTTTATGGTTGGGTTTTTAATCATGGTAACCATCAGGTCAATAACAAATTTATTTTTACCCGATGAGACTCTAAGTAGTTGGGCAGAGATCCCCTGGAGAGTTTATGTCGCAGTTATGGAGGGCTCCGCTGCAGAAACAGATGGTGACAGTAATTGGGCAGCAAAATTGACATCTATTATTGGGGTCATGGTCGGCTTAATACTTTTTTCTAGTATGGTAGCATTTATAACTAGCGTTTTTGAGGCAAAACTTGAAGAACTACGTAGAGGTAGGAGCCTTGTATTAGAAAGTGGCCATACACTCATCCTAGGCTTTGGAGACCGTATCCTTGAGATCATTCGTGAATTAATTGAGGCTAACGAATCTGAAACGGATGCTGCTATTGTAATACTTGCTGAAGATGATAAAGAGTATATGGATAATCTGATTCGAGATAACATATCAGAATTCATGACCACTCGTGTGATCACAAGATCTGGGGTTGTTACCAATATAAACAACTTAAAAAAGGTCACGGCAGGAAAGGCAAAATCAATAATCATCATGAATAGCGCTGCAAGCTGGCGTCCTGAGAATGAGAAGAGACTGGCCGATGCACTCGTATTAAAATCTATAATGTCAATCATTGCGATCTCTGAAGGGAAGGAGCATCCTCCTATTGTCTGCGAGATCCATTCGAACAGAGACCAGGATCTGGCAGAGAATATCTCAGAAGGGACAGTTAAAGCTTTGAACGAGGTGAGCGTCTTATCTAAAATGATCGCTCAATTGGCGCTGAGTCGAAATGGGCTATCCGTTGTTTATAGTGACATGGTTGGCTTTGATGGTAATGAGTTTTATTTTTACCAGCCCGAAAAGGGATGGGGTGGACCACTAACTTTTGGGGAGAGCCTTAATCGATTTAAAAGTAGTACCCCAATAGGCATCCATGATTCTACAGGAACTATCACTCTTAATCCTCCGAAAGAAACGCCCATAATGGATGAGGATGAACTGATTGTTTTTGCGGAAGATGATTCAACTATATTTTATTTTAATGAGCCCATCTATGAACCATCGACAGAGATCATTCCTCAAAGTAGCACAACTTTAAAAACTCAGCGAGTAGCGCTTCTAAATTGGACATCTAAAACTGAAATTATTTTAGAAAAATTATGTAGTTACATTCCGGATCAATCTGAATTATGCACCTATGTATCCAATAAGACAGATGAGATGGACCTCTTTATATCCAAATTAAAAGAACAATATCCATCTATTGAAATGTCAATAAATGAGATAGATCTCAATGACCTTAACCTTCTGAATAATATAAATCCAGAAAGCTTTGACAGTGTCCTGATCTTATCGCTAGGAGGGTCAACAATTGAAGAGATGGATGCCTATGTTATATCGTTACTAATACGCATCAGGCAGATCCTCATACTGAAATCAGAAAAAGACCAAGAATTAAAAAAATCTAAAACTATGAAGTGGCCAAAGCTTATCACAGAGGTAATGGACAGTGAGAATATTGATATCATTTTAAATAGCGGTGTTGAGGATTTTATGGTATCAAACCAGTTTGTCTCTCAGATCATGGCACAGGTCTCGGAAGAACCACTCGCTCTGGATGTCTATGATGACCTTTTTCAAGCAGAAGGGAGCGAATTATATATTAAGCCAGCTTCTTACTATTTTGAATTCAATGGTGAAGAATCTATTACTATCCCGTACGGTGAATGTGTTCAAGCTGCTAAACTGCGTAATGAGGTTATCTTAGGAGTTCAATTATCTTCGGACCAGAAGAATAAAGATAAAATGTTTGGCATAGCTCTTATACCCAACAAAAATGATAAGTTCACACTGACAAAAAATGATGGTTTGATTGCTCTTGCCGAAGACGAAACATAAATAATTATTAACTATAAAATTAATGAATGATCGAGAAAAAATAAGGCTTACTACTTTAAGCCATGGTTCTGGATGAGCATGTAAGATCGGTCCTTCGGACCTAGCCCAGGTTCTGGGTGATCTTAAAATGCCAACTCACGAGTCTGTCGTTTTGGGCTTTGACGGCGCTGACGATGCGGCAGCAGTGCGTCTTGGAAGTGGTAAAATAATTATCCAAACAGTTGACTTTTTCACACCCATAGTTGATGACCCATATCAATTTGGTCAAATAGCAGCAGCAAATGCATTATCTGATATTTATGCTATGGGGGGTCAACCACTTTTTGCATTAAATATAGTGGGTTTCCCAATAAATGATCTACCAAATTCTATGCTAACTGAAATATTACAGGGAGGCTCCGATAAGGCTACCGAGGCAGGTATCCCCATTGTTGGTGGACACTCCATTGATGATAAAGAGCCAAAGTATGGCCTGGTTGTTACTGGCGAAGTTGACGAGCCTAGAATGTGGAAAAACTCTGGAGCCAGAGTTGGTGACTCGCTTGTGCTCACCAAATCATTAGGCACTGGTATTATTGCAACTGCGATTAAAAAAGGTAAAGCCTCCTCAGAATCTATTAATGCTGCAATTAACTCCATGTCCTTATTAAATAAGAATGCGGCTGATCTACTACAGAATATTGATGTCCATGCGGTAACAGATGTCACCGGATACGGACTGCTTGGACACTTGAAAGAGATGTGTGATGGAAGCAACTTATCCGCAATAATTAATTTCTCAAAATTAGATCTCTTGCCATCTGTTCTTGATCTGGCACGTTCAGGGATAATACCTGGTGGCACAAAACGTAATTTAGACTACTTTAAAAATTATGTATCTTTCTCATCTGAACTTACAGATCTAGAAAAATATATTATCGCAGACGCTCAAACTTCTGGTGGACTGCTTATTTCTTTACCTAAATCTGAGGCTCAAAGTTTTGTAAGATCTTTTGGCGCTCCTGCAGCTATAATTGGTCAGATTGTAAACCAGAAGAGTGACCTAATTACCGTTATTTAATTAATACCCGAGTAATATAGTCGTATATAATTCTTGATATATATTTACCTGATCTAGTAATCTCTAGATAGGAACTAAGTATTATGTTAAAACTTACAAGAAAAGTCGAATATGCCTTAATAGCACTGCGGCATCTCAAAGGGCTGAATGATGGAGAACTATCAAGCGCAAAAGAGATCGCGCAGAAGTATGGTATTCCTAAGGAACTTTTAGCAAAGGTGCTCCAAAAGCTTGCACAGGAAAATATTGTTCGAGCTGTAAAAGGGCCAACAGGGGGATACCGAATCATAACTGACCCCAATTCGATAAATATGACCAACTTTTTTGAGATCATGGAAGGTCCAATGGCCATTATGGACTGCTACTTTGACTCTGGGTGTGAGCAACTGAGCGCCTGTACAATAAGAACCCCCATTAACAGGATAAATGATTCTATCCGTTCTATGTTTGATAAAATGACGTTAGCGGACATTACTTACTAATGGAGATGAAGGCAAAAGTGATTGACATCTTAAAAACGTGTTATGACCCTGAGATCCCTGTTGACCTCTGGAATCTTGGACTGATATATGATATTGACCTTATTAATGATAATGAAATTTTTGATATCAACATCACGATGTCTTTGACCACTCCAGGGTGTAGCATGGGTCATATTATGGCAAATGATATCAAAGAGAAGTTGGCACCACTAAAGGAAATTAAGAATGTTAATGTCGAGGTTACCTTTGACCCTCCTTGGAAGCCTGAGATGATGACTGAAGAAGCAAGAACTAAGCTAGGGTTTGATCCTGTGAAATCTGAAAAGAATAAACCAAAAATTGATGTGGAGTGGGAATAATGAGTGAGATAGCAGAAAACAAACAATCAATAGAAGCGCAACAAAAAGAATTTCAAAATGCCACGATCACGGTAACTGAGGCAGCTGTAAAACGGTTAAATGGCGTAATGTCATCTGATGGAAAAGAAGGCTACTTTCTACGTATGTCTGTTGAAGGCGGTGGCTGTTCCGGGATGACCTATAAAATGGATTTTGAAAATGAGAAATCTGAGCTTGATAGAGAGTTTGACTCGAACGGGCTCACAATCATCTGTGATCTGAAAAGCTGGCTCTATTTGAAAGATATTATTGTTGATTATTCAGATGACCTGCTCAATGGTGGGTTCAAGATCAAGAACCCAAATGCTGAACGCACTTGCGGATGTGGCACAAGTTTTTCTGCCTGATAAAACTGAACTTAATTTATAAAGCATCTATAATATGAGTACCGAACAACAGATCATAGACTCTAACCTCCAAAAGGAATACCAGTATGGTTTTGTTACAGATATAGAATCTGACACCATCCCTCCAGGCCTAAATGAAGAGGTCATTCACACTATTTCTAAGAAAAAAGGTGAGCCTGAATGGTTACTGAAATGGAGACTAAAGGCATACCGGAAATGGCTCAAGATGAGTGAGCCGAATTGGTCAAAAGTAGACTATCCTGATATTGACTATCAAGCTATCAGTTATTTCTCAGCTCCAAAGAAAAAAGAACTTTCTAGTTTGGATGAGGTTGACCCTGAGCTTTTGGCAACCTATAATAAACTTGGCATTCCCCTTGAAGAACAAAAAATGCTCTCAGGAGTTGCAGTTGACGCTGTTTTTGATAGTGTCTCTGTAGCAACAACCTTCAGGGGCGAATTGAAAAAATCAGGTGTGATTTTTTGCAGTTTTTCTGAAGCCGTAAAAGATTATCCAGACCTAGTAAAAAAATATCTTGGTACGGTCGTACCATACACAGATAATTACTATGCGACACTTAACTCAGCAGTATTTACTGATGGGTCTTTTGTCTATATACCCAAGGGTGTTAGATGCCCCATGGAATTGTCAACTTATTTCCGAATAAATGAAGCGAATACTGGCCAATTTGAACGGACATTGATCATTGCTGATGAAGGCAGTCATGTAAGTTATCTGGAAGGATGTACTGCTCCAATGAGGGATGAAAATCAGTTGCATGCTGCTGTAGTAGAGTTGGTCGCTCATAAAGATGCAACCATTAAATATTCGACAGTCCAAAATTGGTATCCTGGCCATCCGGAAACGGGTGTTGGTGGTATTTATAATTTTGTAACAAAACGCGGAACATGCCTGGGTGATAATTCTCGTATATCTTGGACCCAAGTTGAGACAGGCTCTGCAGTTACCTGGAAGTATCCATCCTGTATCTTAAAAGGTGATAACTCTGTTGGAGAATTTTATTCAGTCGCTGTAACAAACAATCACCAACAAGCAGACACAGGCACAAAAATGATCCACCTGGGGAAAAACACTAAAAGTACCATTATTTCAAAAGGTATTTCTGCCGGAAAAGGACAACAAACTTATCGGGGTGAAGTAAAGATCATGAAAGGCGCTGAAAACGCACGGAATTTTTCACAATGCGATTCAATACTAATTGGAGACCAGTGCGGTGCCCACACGTTCCCCTATATCGATGTCAGAAACCCAACCGCACAAATGGAGCATGAAGCCACAACTTCGAATATTGGAGATGACCAGCTGTTTTATTGCAACCAGAGAGGAATCTCTACTGAAGATGCAGTCTCAATGATCGTAAATGGATTTTGTAAAGAGGTCTTTAATGAACTCCCAATGGAGTTTGCGGTAGAGGCAACTAAGCTTATGGAAGTTAGCCTTGAAGGGAGTGTTGGTTAGTCCCCTCATTTATCGAAATGATCGAGATAAAGAACCTACATGCAGAAGTTGAGAACAAATCCATTCTAAATGGGGTCAACCTAACAATAAATCCTGGCGAGATGCATGCTATTATGGGAAGGAATGGATCTGGAAAAAGCACCTTGTCAAATGTGATCACTGGACGAGAGGGCTTTAATGTGACCCGAGGAACGATTCAATATAAGGGCGAATCTATTTTAGAATGGTCTCCTGAAAAACGCGCCCTCGCAGGTATTTTCATGTCTTTTCAATACCCCGTTGTTATTCCAGGTGTAAATAATACTTATTTCTTAAAAGCGGCCCTAAACGCTAAACTTAAACACCAAGGTGAAAAAGAACTTGATGCTGCTGGTTTTTTAGGCCTCATAAAAGAAAAACTGAAACTTGTGGATATGGATCCTAAATATCTGCAACGCGCTGTAAATGCTGGGTTCTCTGGCGGTGAAAAAAAACGAAATGAAATATTACAAATGCTTACGCTAGAGCCTGAACTCGCTATCTTAGATGAGACTGACTCTGGGCTCGATATTGATGCCCTTAAAATTGTTGCACAGGGAGTAAACCAGTACCGAGATGAGAATAGAGCTTTCTTGGTTATTACTCACTACCAGAGGCTTCTAAAGTATATAGAACCCGATTTTGTTCATGTTTTAATTGATGGAAAAATAGTCAGGTCTGGTGGTAAAGAATTAGCTGAAGAATTAGAAGAAAAAGGATATAGCTGGCTTGACTCATGAATATCTCTGACTTTCAAAGTGAGTTTGATAAAATAATGTCGCGTACCTATTTCTCTGAAAAGATTCACCCAATAAGAGAGAAAGCGTTCTCACAATTATTAAAGGTCGGACTACCAACAAAGAAATGGGAAGACTGGCGATATACAGATCTCTCAAGTATAATTAATAATTCATTTCGAATATCTGAAGTCCAAGATGGGCCTCCAAAAAAAATAGATATTTCAAATTATACGATAGATAATACAGACCCTATTGTCATATTCAATGGACATTATCAAGAAGATCTATCTTCGATTCCTGATGGGGTAGAGCTACTTTCTAACTTAGAGTACTTAGAAAAAAATAATTGGGAATTTAAAAACCCAGACCTCTCTCCTTTTGACCTATTAAATACTACATTTATGGATAGTGGCGTTTCTTTGGTCATTAGCCCCAATGTTAATATTGAGAGACCGATCCATCTAATTTTTATCTCATCTGGAACTGAGAGTCTGATGGTCTCTCCCAGACTGCACATTGATGTTGGAGAATCAAGCTCTGCTACTTTTATTGAAGATCATGTCGGCCCTTCAAGTTCGTTTTTCCAAAATACATCTCTCTTTATTTCTATTGATGTGAATGCGCAACTAGACCACATTCGTATTCAATCTAATTCAGATAAAATGGTTAATATGGCAAATCAATATTTATCTCAGGAAAGGGATAGCCGTTATACATTTTTTCAGCTTGCTACGGGCAGTGAACTTGGGCGGCTTAATCTACATGTTAGACTTGAAGGGAAAGGTGCTGATTGTTCTCTGAATGGATTGGCTCTTTCCAATAAAAATCAACATCTAGATAATCATATTATTATGGATCATCGAGTCGCTCATTGTACGAGCTCGCAGAATTTTAAAACCGTGCTACAAGATAATTCATCAGGGCTTTTTAATGGACGGACCATCGTTAGAGAAGATGCGCAAAAGACTGACTCAAGTCAATCGAATAAGAATCTGCTCCTCTCAACTAATGCACTTATGAATTCTAATCCTCAATTAGAAATATATGCTGATGATGTGAAGTGTAGCCATGGATCTACCACAGGTGCACTCGATAATGACTCTTTATTCTATCTTAGAAGCAGAGGATTAGACCCCCTCACAGCTAAATCATTATTGATTCGTGGCTTTGTCACTGAGTTATTGGATTCAATTAAAAATGAAAATATTCGGAAATATATTACTGACCGATTCAGTAATTGGCTTTCTAAGAACACCATTTCATGACGATTCAAGATACACTCCAAGACCTAAACGAACTTTTCTCTATCTTTGATAACCCAAGAGACAAGTTGATTCAACTTATGGATATGGCAAAGGAATCAGACGCGCTACCCGAAACAGAAAAAATTGATAAGAATAAGATTTATGGTTGTACCGCTCAAGCATGGGTGATTGCAACTCCTACTGATAACGAGACCTATAGATTCCAGACTGACTCTGATGCAATGATCGTAAAAGGACTGCTAACACTGCTTGAAAAGATATTCAGTGGCCAGCCAATAAACAATATACAAAATATAGACAGTAACTATATTTTAGATTCCATCGGACTAGATGGCCTAATAACAAATCAGCGAACCAATGGCTTTTCGAAAGCAGTAGAAAAGATCCAAGGGATTATAAAATGACACAGTTATCAAATGAATCAATACGTCTTCTTCGAGATGTAGATGCGTACATGGTCCCTTCTGGAGATGAGGTAAAGTTATTGGCCGGTAACCTCGTAAGAGTTACGCAGGCTCTCGGTGGGAACTATACAATTTTAATCAATGGTAATATGGTACAGATCACTCAAGAGAATGCAGATGCATTAGGTCTTGAAATTGAGGATGTTGTAGAGATATCATCTACGGGAGGAGATCTTGAGCAACAAATATGGGACCAACTTAAAACTTGTTATGACCCCGAGATACCTGTAAACATCGTTGAACTTGGATTAATCTATGGCCTCAATATTGATAAAGATGGAAAAGATGTTGAGATCAAGATGACGCTCACTGCTCCCGGTTGCGGTATGGGACCGGTCATTGCGGATGAGGTTGATCGTAAAGTGAATGCGGTCGAGGGCGTTGAGAATGTTAAAGTAGAGCTTGTCTGGGAACCAATGTGGAATAGAGACATGATGAGTGAGGTAGCCCAATTAGAACTGGGTATGCTCTAAGTGAGTATCTCTGCCACAGACATAAAAAAAGATTTCCCGATCTACCAGCACCTAGACCTTGTCTATCTAGATAATGCTTCCACAACACATAAACCTCAGGCGGTGCTCGATGCCGTGGATTCCCTCTATAAAAATGCAAATGCGAATGTCCACAGAGCTTTATATGATCTCGGTAGTAAAGCGACCGATCGATTTGAAAGTGCACGAAATAAAGTTGGAAAATTCATTAATTCAAATCAGGCTAAAGAAATAGTCTTTACGAGTGGAACAACCGAGTCGATCAATCTTCTTGCACATTCAATTGGCAGCACTCTCATGCCAGGAGACGAGATCCTTCTGACACAAATGGAGCATCATTCTAACATCGTACCGTGGCAGCTTACAGCTAAACGTACCGGTGCAATTATCAAGTATATCCCCTTAACTGAGACAGGGGACCTTGACCTGTCTAATCCCGATCTGTACTTTAATTCAAACACAAAGATCGTATCGATTACTCACATTTCCAATGTCCTAGGTAAGATCAATCCTATTAAAAAGCTAGCAACCTTAGCCCACAACATTGGTGCTCTTTTCATTGTAGATGGTGCACAGGGTGTGCCACACCTACAAGTTAATGTCCAAGAGTTAGGATGTGATTTTTATGCATTTTCAGGTCACAAAATGTTAGGTCCAACAGGCATTGGCATTTTATGGGGAAAATTAGATCTTCTTGATAAAATGGATCCATTCATGGGCGGCGGAGAAATGATCGATACTGTTACCATGGAATCATCCACCTGGAACGATGTCCCTTATAAATTTGAAGCAGGCACCCCAAATTTTGCTCAGGCCGTCGGCCTTGGAGCTGCTATTGATTATTTAGAAAAGATTGGAATGAACGAGATCAGAGAACATGAGCATAGACTCACTCACTATGCTTTCGAACGCTTAACTGCTTTAGATGGACTAAAAATATATGGGTCATCAGACGACAGGGCTGGTGTTATTAGTTTTAATATTAACGGTATTCACCCCCAAGACCTTGCTCAATTCTTAAACGAAGATAATATTGCTATTAGGGTAGGACATCACTGCGCGCAACCACTTCTATCATCTTTAGGTGAAACGTCAACTGCCCGGATTAGTTTCTATATTTATAATGATGAAACAGATGTTGATAAATTCTGTGATTCTTTAACAAATATTAGAGAGCTCTTTTAAATTGGAGACTATTTTACTTGATGATTTTTTAGATGAAGGAATTATTCGAGAAAAATCTTTTCGAAAAATGGTAAATGATCTGGATTTTAAAAAGTATCATCATAAAAAAGTGATTATCAAAGGCTGTGCAAGTGTCACAGTACCAACATGGGCCTATCTGATCATTACAGCTCAATTGGCACAAGTAGCAGATAAAATATATTATGGTGAACCACGATATGCAGTTAAGGTATTTAATAGAGAAGCCCCTGAATGACCAAATCAAATAAACGAATAAGCTGGGGGTCCTATTTTATGAATATAGCCCATGAAGTCGCGACCCGATCTACCTGTGACCGAAAGCATGTAGGAGCTGTAATAGTTAATCAAAAAACAATCCTTTCTACTGGGTACAACGGTAGTATACGTGGCCTCTCTCATTGTGATGATGCGGGCCATGAAATGTTAGACGGTCACTGCATCAGGACCACTCATGCTGAAGCAAATGCGATAGCCCAAGCCGCAAAAAATGGTGTAGCCGTTAATCAATCTGAGATCTACGTTACGGCCTCGCCTTGTTATAATTGTTTTAAGTTGATTGCTAATGCTGGAATAAAAAAGATCTACTACGCAGAGTTTTATAGAGAAGAGAGAATCCTTTCCCATGCAAAACAGGCCGGCATTGAGTTGGTAAGCCTCGAAGATTAAGCTAAATTTTTGGGCATGAATGTCCGGAAAGTAAATTATTCAGCGTCTACCACTCCCCGCGAGTTCACTCGCAGTCTTAAAGAAACTGGATTTGGAGTTCTCACACATCATCCAATTCCGATAGACCTAGTAAATAAGGTCTACTCTGAATGGGAGATATTCTTTAAATCAGAGTCTAAGAGGGACTATATCTATGACCCCTTAACACAGGATGGATTTTTCCCATTTCAGACTGAGAACGCAAAAGGCTATTCAACCAAAGATCTGAAAGAATTTTATCACGTTTATCCTTGGGGCAGGATACCTCCAGAAATGAGGGACTCCACAATGGAACTCTATAATAGCTTAGTTGACCTTACTTCCACCCTGCTCAGCTGGATCCAAGAGGACACCCCGGATAATATTAAAGATCTTTTTTCTGTTCCACTTCCTGAAATGATCAAGGATAGTAAAACCAATCTACTACGCATTCTTCATTACCCCCCCCTTGATGGCAAAGAAGAGCTAGGAGCCATCAGAGGAGCGGCACATGATGACATTAATCTTATTACATTGTTAGTGGCTGGTACACAGCCAGGGCTACAGGTTCAAGATATAGAGAATAACTGGCATGATGTTCCCTGTGACCCCGGCGCAATTGTTATTAATGCCGGAGACATGCTTCAGATGGCCTCTGATGGATACTACCCCTCGACAACACATCGAGTGACCAATCCAGGAAAAGACATAAAAAATATGAGCCGATATTCGATGCCTCTATTTTTACACCCACGAGATGACATCAGGCTTTCAGAACGTTATACTGCTGGTTTGTATTTAAATGAAAGGTTAAAAGAAATAGGGCTTAAAGAATGATTCTTTTGAAAAAACTATTTTTTATATTTTTTTTTACCGGACTTACATATTCTGAGATATATGATATATCCATACCTGAGAATGATACAGCAAGCTATACTTATGCTGATTTTCGTATTTGGGTAAATGATTCAACCGATACTCTCCGTGGTATTTATTGGTTTATGCATCCGAATAATGGTGACTCTAGAAATATTGTAACGGACTCTGCGTACCAAACTTTGGTAAATGGTAAAGACTTCGCGCTTATGGGCGCACATGTTTTTAATATGCACATGAATACAGGAATCGGAGATGCCGTTATTGCTGCTATGGACTCCTTTGCCCTCATATCTCAACATGAAGAATTCAATCACATTCCTTTTTTTATTAACGGTTATTCTTGGGGAGGTCAGTTTGGATATCATTTCACAAAATGGATCCCTGAGAGGGTATTAGGTTTTATCACTCATAAAGGTGGCTACCATGATACAACTGATGCTGGTGATGCCATTGAAGTTCCAGGACTAATGTTTGTTGGTGAAAATGACCTACCCTATCGTATTGATAATCTGACTGGTATATTCTTAGATCACAGGCCATTAGGTGCTAAGTGGATCCTGGCCATGGAACAAGGAGCCGGGCATACACTTGTCACCGATAATAATATTCTCGATTCATTTTTTAATGCAGTATCAGATCATCGTATCCCAGAAAACATAGACGTTTTTGAGCCAATCACGCTTGATCCATTTCCTGATTCTCTAGGCTGGTTGGGAGATCAAAATACCTGGACCATTGGCTCTTGGGACTGCTTTAATGGCGAGCATGACTCATCATCATGGTTCCCATCAAGGAATATTGGTGAACATTGGCAAAATTTTGTTTCAGAGGATTGGGCATCTGACACCAGTGCATGTGATCCTGTTTTTGATAGTAGCTATGTATTTTTCACAGTTGGGATCCATGGACAAGATGATCAATCTAATTATACGATCGCAACAAACAATGGTGACCTCATCGATCAATCCCGTTTGCAGTTAGAACTTCCTGAAGATGAGCGAGTCTCACATGTAAACGGTTCCTTGGACTATGGATATGGAGGCTTCAATGAACCTTGGAACTGGCACATTATTCCCAATGAATGGATACTTGCAGAAATGTCAATCGGAGTCTGCAATGGTGAACCAGAAGACATAGAGGCAGACTTAGATTATTGGATAAATACAGTAGGGCAGTTATGCAATTGGAGTAGTTTTATAAAAGATGAGGTCGGGTTTACTCTTTCTCCGGTAAGCGGTTTTGAATTGACTCCGCAGGGGTCATATATTGAACTTACATGGGACCCAATATCTAACGACAATTTTCAATATTATAATCTTGAAAGGTCTACCGATATTCAATTCTCAGATAATATCTTAAGTCACTATTTACTTTATAACTCTTTTGAAGATGATGAATTAGAGTATGACACAGAATATTTTTACCGGATCTCTTATCATGCAGAACAATGGAGTGAATACTCCGATACCCTATCTGTAACACTGGAATGGATGAACGCAAGCAATGGCTTACAACTGCCTTCTAACTATACCCTCTATCAGAACTATCCAAATCCATTTAATCCAGTCACTACAATTCCTTTTAGTATTCCTTCAGGTTTTGACCAGCAAGTATTGATCCGGATTTATGATATAAAAGGCACTATTATTTTTACATTAGCTGACCAAAAATTTCAGACTGGATACCATAATCTTCAATGGGACCCATCCTCTTCAGCCAATGGTCTCTATTTTGTAGAATTAATGGTCAATGGTGAACGGCAGGTCAAAAAAATGATTTTATTAAAATAATAGTTTTAATAGAATCAATATATATTATTTACTTTATCGTGTGAAAAAAATCATTTTTGTATACATTGTCATAGTTCAAATAGGCATTTTATTCTCACAGGATAGTCCCCTAAATCAATATTCACAAACCACCTACCCCTCTTTGATCAGCTGGATAGAAGATGACCTATCGGGGGTTACGATCAATCATGATAATGGTCACTTATATCTTATAGAAGATGATAATGGTATTATATGGGAGACAGATCAAGACCTCACTCTGATCAGAACCATATATGGTGGAGACTTTGGTGACACAGAAGATATTGTATATCTGGGGAATCATGAATATGCTATCGTCATAGAATCAGGTGACCTATTTATAGGAATTATACCAACCGGTGACTCTGACATAAATATAGATCCAGAGGATTTCCAAAAGGTCACATTTGATATTCATGATGAAAATAGCGGCCCTGAGGGAATCGCATTTGATACTCTGAGCCAGACATTTTTTGTGGTAAAAGAGAAAGACCCCATGGTGTTTTATCAATTCCAAAGGCCCAGTGGAACATCAGACACAACTATCATTCCTAATATCCCCTTTGATGCGGAAAATGAATTTGAAGGTATCATGGAAGACCTTTCATCTATAGTATTTGACTACAGAACAGGACGGGTCTTAATTCTAAGTGATCAAACTAAAAGATTAATCGATGTAGATCAAAACTCAGGAGATATTATTGGAGCCATGAGCATTTATAATATGGAGCAACCTGAAGGAGTCAGTTTTAATAATGGCTACGATATACTAGTTGTCGGTGAGCCTAACTATTATACCCAGTACACATATGAATTAGGTTTAGAGCAAGAGTCTCAAATAAACAACTTTATAATTGAAGAGAATTATCCCAATCCGTTCAACTCGAATACAAAAATTAATTTCAATATACCTGTAAATAACTTTACACGTATTTCTGTATTTGATCTAAACGGAAAAGAGTCCAGGATCCTAATAAATAAATATTTAGAGAAAGGTCAGAGGTCTATTTCCTGGGACGGAAGAGATAATAATGGAAAAAAGGTGTCAAGCGGTATGTATATTTATATGATAGAGACAGGAGGCCTGCGGCAAACACATACCATGACACTAATACAATAATGCTCAGGTTCTCTACTTCAAACCTTTTGAAACCATCTCCGCAATATCTAAGACATTGATATTCGCATCATTGTCCGTTGTTTTCACTCCATCTTCAAGCATTATATTGCAAAAGTTACAAGCTGCGGCAACCGTTTTGGCTTTGGTCTCAACAGCCTGCTTAACACGATTTTGATTTATTCTTTCACCCTTTTTTATTTCATACCACATGTTCCCCCCTCCTGCACCACAACAAAAACTTTTTTCTTTGGACTGCTCCATCTCCTTAATAGTACCATCACGTAATACAGATTGAAGTACATTTCTTGGGGCATCATACTCATCATTATGCCGTCCTAAGTAGCAAGGGTCATGAAATGTAATATCTTCATCAACCCAAGGCTCTGGATTGATCTTTTTTTCTTTGATGAGCTCATCGATATACTGAGAATGGTGCATAACATCCAGATTGATTCCCATTTCAGCATAGTCATTTTTGAGAGTTGTAAAACAATGAGGGCACTGAGTAACAATTTTTTTAAATTTATATTGATCAAATGTTTCTTTATTCTTGGTGGCCATTGTCTGAAAAAGGTATTCATTGCCCATACGCCTCGCAGAATCGCCAGTGCATGTCTCTTCATTTCCGAGCGATGCAAAATCAACTCCGGCTTTATTAAGGATATCAACAACAGACTGTGAGATATCTCTCCCTCTTGAGTCATAGGCGCCACTGCACCCTGCCCAGTATAATACATCAGCTTCCTTTTTTTCTCTCATTAGAGGAACATCCCTTCCCTCCATCCAGTTCTCCCTGTCTTGTGGTGAGAGTCCCCATGGGTTTCCATAGTTTTCTATTTTTTCAAATGTTTCCATTGCATCCTGAGGAAACTTTGACTCCATCATGACCAGGTTCTGTCTTGCACGAAGAATATCGATCATTGGCTCATTCCCGACTGGACAGACCTCAACACAATAGCCACATGTTGTACAACTCCAAGCGGCCTCTTCCGTTAACATCCAATCCGTAAGTGGTATATCAAATGTTTCACCATCTGCCAGCTTGGTCAGATTATCATTGAAAAAATATCGTTTATTGATCTCTATTGCGGAAGGAGATAATTCTTTTCCTGTTTCGTATGCAGGGCATGCGTCCTGGCATCGGCTACATTGTATGCATGCATATCCATCAAGTAACTGATTTTGAGGAAGGTGTTCTAACCTAGATGCTCCAAACTGTTCTATCTCATCGTCTTCAAAATTAATGATCTCTAGTGCAGCCATTGATCTTCGATCTGGCGCAGCCATTATATTTAAGGGTCCCATAAATAAATGAGCGTGTTTAGAATATGGAAAGTAGGGTAAAAATGCTAAAATAAGACCCAGTGCCAGCCACCAAGTCACATGCTCCATTGTAGTGATCATTGAAGGATCCATCTGCGCCCATAGCCCCGCGACAAATGATGCAGCAGGCTGCGCCCTATCTAAATGATTATTTGCAATCTCAAATGACGCGGAAAGGAAACGAGCACCAACATGAATAAGTATAAACGATCCAACAAGTAAAGAATCAAACCGCATACCTTTTATCGCTGAATCAGATAATAAGACGGGCTTACTTATTGTCAGTTTTTTATCATTTAAAATAAATCTTCTTATCAGAAAATAGAGGACACCAACTAAAACCAGAACACTAAAAATATCAACAAAGAACCTGTAAACATATCCAATAATGTTTTCTGGGAAAAATTTGAAGCCGGGAATAAACCCGTAGAACACATCAATTATATTCACTACAAGATAAAGTGTAAATCCCCATGCAACTAAAGCATGAATAATGCCTACAGCGGTTCGTGTTTTAAATAAAGTTCTTTGACTAAAAAATACAGAGAGTCCAATCTTCCAGTTTTTCATTATAAGTTTCCAATTTAGTGGGTCAGTCCCTAACGAAATAACACGAAACATCTTTCTAAAGGTGACCCAAGACAGCCCTAAAGAGCTGACAACAAGCATAATGAAAATTATTTTTTCAGGATAGGAGAGCAATAAATATTAGCTGCGAAGAGCTTCAGTCAGTTTTGGAACTATTTCTAGAACATCACCCACCACCGCATAATCGGCTATTTCAAATATTGGTGCTTCTGGGTCTTTATTTATAGCTAGAATATTTTTAGAACCTTTCATACCCACCACGTGCTGAATCGCTCCGGAGACACCCAATGAAAAATATAATTTAGGTGCTACACTGCTTCCAGAACTTCCTACTTGGCGAAATGAATCGATCCATCCAGAATCCACAACAGGGCGACTGGCAGAGACTTCCGCACCTAAGAGTTTGGCAAGCTCAAAAGCGATAGGTATATTTTCTTCTTTTTCAATTCCTCGGCCAACAGATACAAGAATTTCAGCACTCTCAAGATCTACATCACCAGCGGCTTCTTGGAATGGAACCTCCGACTCCGAACGAACAATGGATAGGTCTAGGGAAACCTCATGATTAATAACAGAGGAACTACCCGAGACTAGATCATCCTCACTGAATGCTGCAGATTGAAAACTGAGTATCATTTGGTCTGATGCAGAAGAGATAGAAGCATTCAGCTTTGCGTTCAACACTTGTTTAACAAAATTATTATCTGTCAGAGATATGATATCAGGAATAAAAGGAATATTAAGAGCAGCGCTGATACGAGGCATAAAATCTCTGGTCTGATATGTATGCCCTACGAGTATCTTCTTAGGCTGCTTTGCTAAAATGACCTGCTTGATCACTTCAGTATAGCCATCAGCATTATAAGAAGACACCAGGTCATGACCAACAGTTATAATTTCAGAAAGTTCGGTTCCTGATAATTCAGCAGCAAGGCTCTCAGCATGCTCTCCAATTGCCAGTGCCGAGACCGCTCCTCCAATAGATTGAGCTCCAGCAATCGCTTCTTTACTCATACGATGTAGTGAGCCCTGACTATCTTCTAGTATTACTAAAATCTCCATAATTATAGAACCTTTATATCTGATCTTAAAATTTGAATAATTCTTTCTACAACCTGATCTGCATCACCCTCGATCATTTCAGTCTGTTTTGATGTCTGAGGCACAAAGACCTTCGTTAATTCTTGGCCCTTTTTTCCGACCTGGTGATCTAAAGAAGCAATCGTTCGAATCTCTTTCTTTTTTGCACCCATGATTCCTTTAAGAGAAGGATATCTGGGAGTATTTAAACCAGACTGTATACTTATTGAGGCCGGAAGCGGCATCTTAACCCACTGAAACCAGCCAGATTCCATTTCTCTTTTTACTCTGATGTAACCATCTTGAACATCCGTCTCAATTGCCAATGTCGCTGTACTCATTCCGAGCAGTTCTCCAATCAATACTCCTGTTTGGCCCATGCCGGTGTCATCCGATTGGAGGCCTGTAAATATAAGGTCAAAATTTTCTTCCTTTAGAACAGATGAAAAACTTTTAGCTATAGGCAAAGGGTCTTTTTCAATTTTTATATCTTCCTGAAGATGGATTGCTCTGTCTGCTCCTTTAGCCAATCCTTCTCTTATCACTTTCTGCACACGGTCTGGTCCCATGCTGACAACAACAACCTCTCCTGCTCCAATTTTTTCTTTGATAAGGAGAGCCTCTTCAAGCGCAAAGTTATCAGGAGGGTTCATTACATAGGTAACGGCACTCTCATCGACCCAGGTCTGGTCTCCAGTTATTGGCAGAGCAGACTCTGAACCTGGAACCTGTTTAACTAATACGGCAATTTTCATTTATGAATATATTATAGGTTATTTGAGTTAATTTTGAATGTTAATTTAAAAGGTAGATGACTTACCACCAAATAAGATGACAGATTTTTGGACACGCATGATACTGGAGTTTACATTTATTGTTGGTAGTATTGTTTTTTTATACTCTTTGTTCCTTTTATGGGGTCGTAGGAGTTATAAAAACGCAAATAAGAAAAAATAAATTCTCGTTGAAGTATTTATTATCTTGTTTTAGCTTTGAAGGTACGGGGTCTGTGTATCTACAGCCCTATTTTCGAAATTAGTAATAATGGAGCCATTAAATATGAAACAAACGTTAAAGATTTTTTTACCGATCTTGCTTTGCGTTAGTGCGATCTTTGCACAAAGCATTGAAGCAAACTGGACGGTGCAAGCGATCTTCACTGAGTATATCTATGAAGTTCGAGATGTCTATCCCGCACCTGGAACCAGCCCAGAAGATGCAGATCTCACCTATACATCGACCGTATCTTGGCCCAGTTCAGGTCAAGCACTCTGGTCAACACCCGTGACATCGTTTACCCCTGGTGATACTTTGTCTACTCTTTGGCTTCCATTTCCAAACCCTGATGTTTTAGCTATGGCTGGTGCACTCCTCACAGGTGACCCGACCTCACCAGGTATTGCACTCGATGTATTCTTTGATGATTCTGGTGACGATGCTGGAAATTTTGAAATTTCAGGAGGGAGCACATTCCCAACAACCACCACAGAAAACTGCTCTACCGCTGCTGTTATATCTGATGCTGACTCCTATGGTCAATGGGTAAAACAACCGGGGTACTGGAACAACACCGATGGCATTGATAATGATGGTGATGGTGAGGTCGATGAAGACGATGAAGGACACTCTTACACATTCGGTAATGGTATCCTCGAGTCAAGTATTCTTGCGTTATTTTCTGCACCAGACCTAGTCAATGGTGTTTATGGTGTAGACTATGGGATGACACCTGAAAGTTATGAAGATGTAAATGGAAATGGTGAATTTGATGCCGGTGTTGACAACGTAGTTGGCGGTGAAAATACTGCTATGCCAAGCTGGGGTAAATCAATCGTGACATATACCTACGATGCAGATGGAAACCAAATTCCCCTAACCATGAATCTGTATTGGGAGACGCATCCCGGTGTCCTAGAAGATAGTGGCATAGATGCAGACGGGCTTGTCAACCAGTCCCTAGGTCTACCAACATTACCATCAGATACGGTAAGTGTTACAGCTGCAATAGCTCAAGCTATGGCTGCCGGTGTCGAGCCAGTAAATCCTACTGACCACCCTGTTATTGGTGCTAGTGGACTTGATCCCGCAACCGCTGCTGCTCTTGGAATGATTCCTGCAGAACATGCAGACTCAACAGTATTTCTATGGCAGCATGATCATGCGACTGGTACTTTGTTACCTCCTGGTCAGCAACCTTACAGCCATGGTAATGTAAGTGCAAATAAAGGTGTACTATTTGACCCAACTAATCCAGGGTTTGCTCCAACAGGCGGCTACATGACACTAAATACCCTCATGGCAGGTCAAATTTTTGGTTCATTCTATAGTGGCTACTTACAAAATGGCGCAGATAATGAAACAGCTATAATTTCTGCCGCTGGCGCTGTTGGCTCTTATCTAGAAGCAGATTCAGCTACAGTCGGTAATGCTGCTAGTCCAACATTACTTGGCATATATGATGCTTGTATTGAGGCTGGTGCTGATGAGACTACCTGCCAAGGCGCAGTCGGAACCGCTGGTGGAACGGTTGCATTAACAACAACTGCTGCTGTATGTGATACATGTTATGTTGATGACTCAGATGTAACAAGTGGCTGGGAAGACTATTATGGTTATATGATTCCAACTCCAGGTCAGCTTGTCGTTGAAGTTGATAACATTTGTGTGCCAATTCACACTACAACAAGACCTACAGCTGTTTTCGTAAATTCAATCTTCTTAAGTGCAGACGAATCGGCTCCAATGGCACAAGAGTTTGAACTACACGGGAACTACCCTAACCCTTTTAATCCTTCAACAACCATAAAGTTCTCAACTGAGGTGTTTAGTGATGTTAAAGTAACTATCTATAATACTCTTGGTCAGGAAGTCACTACATTATTCAATAATGTAATGAATGCTGGGACTTACGAACTGAACTGGTTTGGTAGAGATAAAAATGGTGCTGCGGTACCCACTGGAATGTATTTCTACAGAATCCAATCTAACGATAGAGTTCTTGATGGAAAAATGCTATTGCTAAAATAAACAATAGTTTCTATCAACAATAACTTCAAACCAAACAGCCTCGTTCAGCCGAGGCTGTTTGGTTTATAAAATAGATTTTAAAATACAAAACCAAATCTATATGCAAAAAATACTCATTTCATTCATACTCGGCATTGGCTCATTTTTATATAGTCAAAGTGGGATAATTAGTGGAACTGTTACCGATATTTCCAATGGATCTCCACTTATTGGTGCCAATGTTGTCATTGAAAATACAATACAGGGTGCTGCAACAGATTCAGAAGGACTTTATACGATAAAAAAGGTCACCTCTGGTGAACAGACACTAATGGTCTCGTACATCGGATATAAAACCTTAAAAAAGACCGTGATCGTTTCAACATCTGGTGAATTAATTGAAGACCTTGAAATGACGCCAGAATTGATTGAAATGGAGACGTATGTTGTTACGGCATCTAGACGTAGAGAGAGAGTTGAAGATGCTCCAGCGGCAATTTCAGTTATTTCTAAAGCAGAAATAAGACGCGAGAGTAATGCGAATGTTGGAGACTATATTAAAGGAACAAAGGGAATCGATTTTACCCAGTCTGGCATAGACAGTTATAACATGACAGCAAGAGGTTTTAATTCATCCTTCAGTTCCAGACTCTTGACACTGATGGATGGACGTATGGCCAATGTTCCCTCCCTAAGGCTAACTGCCTACAATGTGATACCGGTTTCTTTTGATGATATTGAACAAATCGAAGTAGTTCTTGGCCCCTCTTCAGCATTATATGGTCCAAATGCCCATAGTGGTGTCTTAAACATTGTGACCAGCTCCCCTCTTCGATCTCAGGGAACTAGTGTAAATATTCAGGGTGGATTACTAAGTCAGACCGATACAGAGCTATTAAAGAAAATGAGTTTTCGTACAGCACATAAAATAGGAAATTTTGGATTTAAACTATCTGGAGTTGCTCTCTCTGGTCAGGACTGGACTCATTATAACCCGGATGAGTATGAAGGTCATGACCCAATATTTCTTGGGAGGCCAAACCTGACCAAAGACAATATTGATTTTGGCGGTAGTTTCCCAGAACCCACAAGCCTTGAGCCTATTTTTTCAGAAGAGATGCTTCAGGTCGTGGAAGGCGCAGACCCCTCATGGGTCGGTAAATATTGGGGCGATGGCATGTCAAATAATGGAGAGTCCGGTTCACCAATTATTACCCAAGCAATGATCGATGAAGCAAATGAATCACAAGACCCATTCAGTAGACTCACAGTAGATGGGTTCACCCTCTGGTATGTTACCCAAGAAAAACTAGGCTGGGAATATAAAGATGGAATTGATAATGATGGTGATGGCGTTATTGATGATGGAATCGATTATGGAATCGATGATTATACAGAGATCTATTTTGATGGAATTGATAATGATGGTGATGGACTTATCGATGAAGGTGACGAAAGAGGAAGTAGGTGGTTAAACAGAATAGGTTCATATAAAGTAAGTGGTATCTTAAGCTCTCAATATAATATTGCAGGTCAGGATACTGCCCTAATAGTGATTGACTCATCAAGTGGTTATGGCTTCGGAGATTATGTATATGACTCAAATGGAAATATTGTTTTTGACTCAAATGATAATGATATATTTGATGACAACTTAGGTGTTGACGGCATTGACAATGACGGTGACTGGGGACCTTTTGTTGATGAATACTACAATGTCTATTGGGTATCATCAGAGCCGCTTACAGATCTGAATGGAAATGGAGAATATGATCCAGAAATAGGTGAGACCTATATAGATGAAGATATTGGTTATGGAATTATTATCCCTGTACTTCAAGATTTTGGACTTGATGGTATTCCTGATACAGGTGATTATGGTGAAGGTAACGGTGAATGGGATGGAGAAACATATGATGACCTTAATTATGATGGTGATTTTGATATATATCGGGATAATGATGTTGGCCTTGATGGCCTATCAAATACAGGAGACGAAGGCGAAGGTGATGGACTAGCATCAAAAGGCGAGCATAATGTGGATGAGATCGGTGAAGGTGATTTTAAAATGAATTATGGTAACCTAAGTAATATATATCCAGATGCAAATAATGATGGGATTAATGACTTCCCAGATTTTAAAGTAAGAAATCTAAGATATGATTTCAGAATGGATTATGAACCTAATTCTGATTTTAGTGCTGTCTTTTCTCATGGATATGCATGGGCAAGGAATATAAATATTACTGGAATAGCGCGATATATGGCCGACGGCTGGATCTACAGGTACTATCAAGGAAGACTACGATGGAAAAATCTATTTTTTCAATCGTATCTGAATACTTCATACTCTGGTACTCCAGAAAGACCGACAAGAAATCTAGCTACAGGATCAACAATATTTGACCGTTCGAGAAAATTCAGTTCCCAATTACAGCATGTAAATGAATGGAAGAATGGTGACCTAAGATTTGTCTGGGGAATGGATTATTTCCTTACCATGCCAGATACTCGTGGGACAATACTGCGAGATAAAAATGGATCAGATAAAATAGATAATAATGGTGATGGCGAAGCCGGATCTCCTTACCGCTATATCGACTCAGATGGTAATGGCTATGTGAGTACAAATGACAGCTACTCACAGTGGAGCACATCCAATGGCAGCCAATCTGGCAACCCACTAGATTCATTAACTCTTGGTGCCGATGGACAAACGATCTATGATGATGCTGTTAATGGTGCCATAGCCGATGGGCTAGATAATGATGGCGATAGCGATGATTTTTCAGATAATAATGCCAATGGTATCCCTGATTATTCTGATGAAAATGAGAATGGACAATATGACTATGGTGAGGCTCTTGAATCAGGCGTCAGATGGCAAGGTGGTCAGAGTTTTATTGTTTACGCCAATGGACTTGATGATGATGGCGATGGGGAGATTGATGAAAATATTGATGAAGGTATTGACGAAGTATCCGAAGACAATCGTTATACCGTAAATGAATTTGGCGCATACTATCAATTAAATTGGAAAATAAACTCCAAATGGGAATTCATCCAGGCAACTCGATTAGATGCACATGACCGCCTAACTGACCTTATTCAATTCAACAATCAGAACTATGGAGCGGGATATAATCCCTTTGACTGGAAATTTAATTTTGATAAAACTGATGGCTTACAAGTATCACCTAAAATTGGTATAGTATACAGACCCAAACAAAATCAAAACTTTAGACTTACATGGGCAACGGCATTTAACACACCCTCTAACCAGGCATTGTTTTTAGATATCTTCATTACAAGAGTTGCCATATTTAAAGTATATGCGCGAGGAGCATCGGGAGGATATGTATTTCCTAGAGATAGTTTAAATAACCCCTATTACTATGATATTACAAGCTTTGATTATGAGCCTGTAGATACCAGCCAATTTATTTGCTTTTACCCTTCGACAGACCCAAGAATCTCAGGATTTTATAGTCAATCCGTGATGGACCTACCAGAGATTGAGGCTGAGACCGTAAAATCATGGGAGTTTGGTTATAAGGGAAGGATCAATCAATTAATGTTTGGAACTCTTGACCTTTATACGAGTCATTACAGTAGTTTTGTCAGTCCCGCTACATTTATCACACCCATTATAATAGAAAAAAGCGTTCTAGAAACTGACTATAATGGTGATGGGATCATTAACTCAATTACTGATATAGATAATGAAGAAATTGCAGACGAGGATGATTATGATGAATCATTTAATCATTGGAGAGATGGTATTATTGGAGTAACAGCTGCTGATACTACAGAAAATTCGCCCCCAGTTGTTGTGGGGTATGTTAACTATGGTGAGGTTGACATGTGGGGCCTCGATGCTAGTCTTACTTACTTCCTTGGCTTTGAGTGGAACCTTGGCCTTACCTATTCTCACCTAGGAATGACAGATTTTTATAACCCGATCACCAAGAATAAAGACCCGATCAACGCCCCGAGACATAAAGGCAGTATGAAGCTACAATATAATCCTCGTCGCTGGCCATTCACGGGTTCATTAAATGCTCGCTATGTAGGAGGCTTCAATTGGTCATCTGGAATCTACTATGGTGAAATTAAGCCCTACGCTATTTATGATCTACATGCTGGGTATCAAATCACAGAGAATGTTAAATTTAATATAACCTTAAATAATTTATTTAATTTCCAGCATACCGAGATTATTGGTGGTCCAAGACTTGGAAGAGTCGCATTGGCTCGCTTGACCACGACCTTTTAAAACCTGATCTAAGTTTTAAACTTCATTGGATATTAAAAATAAACGAGTTGTCATCACCGGCGACGCTAGTGATATTGGTCGCTCTATGGCATTAGCCTTTCATAAGGCAGAAGTTCCATCCTAGTTTCAGATATTAATGAAACTGGTGCTGATTAGGGTCGAATGCTTAATGTTAACTTAATGTCTCATCTAAAAAATAAACATCCTCGCAATGAAAAGTCTATCAAAGTGGCAATATCTAAGTACAGCCCTACCTTATGTGTAGCGGGTGGTATGGGTATTGCAACTATTATAGAACGAGTATAAGTAAAAGAGATAATAATGGCTTTTACTTATAAAAAAGATGACCAAAATATTGTAACTCTTACCATGGATATGCCTGGTAGGTCCACAAATGTGATCAATAAAGAATACTCATTGTCTCTTCTCAAAAATATTAAAAGACTTGAACAAGATTCAAAACTTGCTGGTGTTATAATTACATCTGCAAAAAAAACTTTTTTAGCTGGCGCAGACATCGAAATGCTTTACAGGCAAGAAGACCCTCAGGCATGTTTTGATTTAATTGAGGCTGGGAAAGCGACCATGCGAAAATTAGAGCTTTTAAGTATACCCATTGTTGCAGCGGTGAATGGTACGGCACTAGGCGGAGGAATAGAACTCGCTCTATGCTGTAACTACAGAATTGTACTTAATAACCCCAGAGCAAAGTTTGGATTCCCTGAGGTAACACTTGGAATTCTACCTGGTGGTGGTGGAGTTGCTAGACTTCCAAGAATGATTGGTATTGAACCATCACTACCCCTACTTATAGACGGGAAACAGGTCAATGCCTCCAAAGCTGTTGAGAAAGGATTAATGGATGAGCTTGTCTCTACACCTGAAGAAATGTTTGATAGAGCACGCTCGTGGATCATAGAGAACCAAAAATGTCAACAGCCATGGGATATGAAAGGATTTAAAATCCCAGGTGGAAATGCACAAGACTCCAGAGTCGCGCCAATTCTTGCTATTGCTCCTGCTATGTTACAAAAAAAAACCATGGGTAATTATCCTGCTCCAGAAGCTATCATTAGTGCTGTCGCTGAGGGATCACTCGTTGACTATGAAACCGCAAGCCGTATTGAGTCTAGATATTTTGTCACTCTGGCAACTGGAAAAGTTTCTAAAAATATGATGAAAGCCTTTTGGTTTCAAATGAATGAGATAAATGCCGGCGCAAGCCGACCCTCTGAAATAGGCCCATCAACTATTTCAAAAGTTGGTATCCTCGGATCGGGTCTAATGGGTCATGGGATAGCATATGTTACGGCCTTAGCTGGAATGGAAGTTGTTATGATAGATGCAAACCAGGAGAATGCGAATAAAGGTTTCGCGCGAATAAGTGTAATCCTAGAAGGAACCAAAAAGCGTGGTTTAATTACCGAAGATAAGGTGAAACAAACACTGAAAAAGATAACTCCAACCTCTGACTATGATATGCTTGAAGGCTGTGACCTTATAGTCGAAGCAGTTTTTGAAGACCGGAAACTCAAAGGGAAAGTCACTGAAAAAGCCGAAATTTCGATGCTGAAGAGTGGGGTTTTCGCATCAAACACATCAACCATACCGATTACTAGTCTTGCTAAGAGATCATCAAGACCTGAACAGTTCATTGGAATCCATTTTTTCTCTCCGGTACATAAAATGAAATTGGTTGAAATCATTAAGGGCGAAAAGACAAGCTCTGAGACATTGGCAAAAGCCTTTGACTATGTATTAAAAATACGGAAGATCCCTATTGTTGTTAATGACAGTCGAGGGTTCTACACATCAAGAGTATTTGAACGTTACACCTGCGAGGGGATGGCCTTACTTGCTGAAGGCAATGACGCCCAAGCTATTGAAGCCGCTGGAAAACAGGCCGGCTATCCCGTTGGGCCTCTAGCTGTCATCGATGAAATAAATCTGGGACTTGCAGCACACATAAGAGACCAGACCTGGCGAGACCTTGAGGCGGAGGGAAAACCTCTTCCAAAAGGTCCTTGGGATGCTGTATTAGACCTTATGACAAAAGAAATCGAACGAACTGGTCGTGCTGGCGGTGGCGGTTTTTATGAATACCCCAAGACCGGTAAAAAATACCTGTGGCCTGATCTTGAAAAATATTTCCCTGTCTCAAAAAGTCCAGTCTCTCAGCAAGAAATGATCGATCGATTTTATTTTGCCCAGGCCGTTGAAACAATACGCTGCTATGAAGAGAATGTCCTAACATCTGTTGCTGATGCAAATATTGGTAGTATCTTTGGTTGGGGCTTTGCAGCTTTTAAAGGAGGAACACTACAATTTGTAAATGACTTTGGCGTTACTGCTTTTAGAGACCGCGCTAAGGAACTCGAAGAAAAGTATGGGGAACGTTTCTCACCGCCAGAATTACTAATAAAGATGGCAGAAACAAGAGAAACATTTGAGTAAGGGGAATTGCCTATGTTAGACAGATCTTTAATTGGGAAAAAATATCCTTCTATAGTATTTAAGGTTGAAAAACAACGTCTTCAATTTTTTGCTAAAGCAACCAGCCAGGCTGACCATATCTACTTTGATGAAGCCTATGCCATTTCAAAAGGCTACCCCTCCCTCCTTGCCCCCCCCACTTTTTTAACAACCGTTGGGTATGAACAAGACAAGCCCTATCAATATTTAGATGATCTTAAAATCAAAATGGGTAGAATACTCCATGCAAAGCAAGGTTACACATATTATGCACCTATTTACGCTGGTGATACTATAACTATGAATAGTGAAATCTCCGAAATGTATGATAAAAAAGATGGAGCACTTCAATTTGTGGTTCTGTTGAGTACTTACACTAATCAGGGTCAGATAAAAGTGGCTGAGGCAATATCAACCTTGGTCGTAAGGTAAAATTCTTTTATGGAGACTTGGAACTTTAACAGCTTGAGCATTGGTGATAGTATCCCCCCCCTCATTATGGAGCCTATTTCACGCTCAATGCTTGCTTTATATGCAGGAGCATCTGGTGATCATAACCCAATCCATATCGACCTAGATTTTGCCAAAGGTTCTGGACTGCCTGATGTGATCGCACATGGGATGTTGATCATGTCTTACGTAGCACAGGCTTTAACAAATTCTTTTCCACAAACTATGATAAATAATCTTGAAGTCCAATTCTGTTCAATAACCCAAATAAAAGATAAGCTAACCTGCTCTGGAAAGGTCCTCAATCTAATTCATAACAAAAAAGAGGATTCTATCATCTTAGCGCTAAACGTGATTAATGAAGATGGTGATGAAATGCTTAAAGGGACTGCTTTAATTAATATGGAGAGCCCATGAACAAATTGATCAATACGCGGTTAACTGAACAGGCAAATGTAGAATTTCCTATTATTTGCGGCGCAATGTATCCCTGTTCTAACCCTGAATTAGTTGCAGCTGCAGCAGAAGGTGGTGGGATGTCTATTATGCAACCTGTTTCTCTTACTTATGTTCATGGATGGGATCTACGTGAAGGAATACAATATATAAAGACACTCACA
>TARA_B110000438_G_scaffold297032_1_pt1 | contig 34981 bp, 33 predicted proteins | sample TARA_B110000438 | Tara Oceans TARA_B110000438 (sample SAMEA4398413) | marine metagenome | biome: Polar Biome; feature: [MES] marine water layer (ENVO:01000295) within the mesopelagic zone...; material: water (ENVO:00002006), including particulate matter (ENVO:01000060) such... | reverse complement strand
TTAGAGTGAGACATGTTTGTAATACTCGGTATATCCTCGGCTGGTCTTACGGTTGGCCACGGTGTTTTACCGGCTTTCCCTAGTTGTGTATTGCTTTTACTATGATAGTTCCACATATGTTATCCTTATTTTTTTCGTGTACCTATATATTATACCATAGTTTCCTCGGAATGTACAACGTTTTATGCAGTTTATGCGCATATAGTTTCGAGCGAGTCTTATACTTCTGATGGATACCGTGCGAGAACGTGTACACCTCAGTCGAGGGGTGCGGAATACGCCTCTAAATAGTTGAGAGTATAAAGTATAAGTATTATAAATAAAGCTAACAGAGGAATATATATTCTTCTATACAATTTAATAAGAGCATAGATATGGCTGGTACTGTAGTAAAAATCAAACAGTCTAGTGTTGCGGGTAAGATACCTTCAGCATCAGACCTTCAACAAGGCGAACTCGCTTTAAACACAGCGGATGTCAAACTATACTCGAGAGATGCAAGCGGAGCTATTATAACATTAGCTTCAGGAGCTTCTGCTGCAGCAAAGTCGACTATTGATATGGGTGATGTTAATCGTGAAATAATACTCGACGGTGGTGATTCAGATGATGCTATTTTTGTAACACAAGGATTTTATGACGGAGGAGATGCATAAGCATGGCAACAATATTTAAAATAAGAAGAGATACAGCGGCCAACTGGTCGTCCAATAACCCTACTCTTGCCTCTGGTGAATTAGGATTAGACCAAACAAATACCTATATAAAGGTAGGTGATGGTTCAACAGCATGGAATGCCCTAGGCCAATTCTCTCAAACTCAAGAGAGTGTACAAGACTTTATTGGTGGAATGGTATCAAGCAATACCGAAACATTCATTACAGTAACATATGATGATGCAGACGGAACCTTAGACTTTGTAGTTCCTGTATTAGATGAAGATAACCTAGGAAGTAATTCAGCTACTCAGTTAGCAACCCAGCAATCTATTAAAGCTTATGTTGATGCACAGGTAACAGCACAAGACTTAGACTTTGACGGTGACTCAGGTGGTGAGTTAAATATTGACCTCGACTCAGGCAAATTAACATTCGTTGGTGGCACAGGTATTACTACTGTAGGCTCAGGTAATTCAATGACATTTAATATAGATGCTACGGTAGCTACATTAACAGGTTCACAAACATTAGCAAGCAAATCTTTAACCAGTCCTGCTATAACAGGTAATGTATCAGGTGATGCATTCCTTGATGAGGATAACATGGCGAGTAACTCCGCTACTAAGATTGCTTCTCAACAATCAATCAAAGCATATGTAGATGCTCAAGTAACAGCATCAGACCTAGACTTCCAAGGCGATTCAGGTGGTGCATTAAGTATTGACCTAGATGCTGAGACATTAGATATTGCGGGTGGTACAGGTATTGATACTGTAGGTGCTAGTAATACTCTAACAGTAGCTATTGACTCTACCGTTGCAACACTAACAGGCACTCAAACATTAACAAACAAAACATTAACGAGTCCTACACTTACTAGTCCTGTATTCAATACTGGATTGAGTGGTAGTGCTTTCCTTGATGAAGATAACATGGCAAGCAATAGTGCTACAAAGGTTGCTTCACAACAATCTATTAAAGCTTATGTAGATGCCCAAGTAGATACAGCTGATCAGTTAAGTGAGATGAATGATGTTACTCTAACATCAGTAGCTGATGGTTCCCTATTACTTTATGATACTGGCAATTCAGTTTGGATTGACAATGTCATGTCAGGTGATGCTACACTAGCAGACACTGGTGCATTAACCCTTGCTACGGTTAATGGAAATGTAGGCCAAGCTGGTAGTGCTACAGCTATTCCAGTTGTTACAGTTAATGCTAAGGGATTAGTTACTGCGGTAAGTACTGCAAGCATTGTAACTCAACTAACAGTAGGTGCTGATTCAGGAACTAATGATGCAGTAGCTTTAGCGAGTGATGTATTAGATTTCACTGGTGGTACAGGTATTGATACAACAGTATCAGACAATGATATCTCAATTGCTATTGACGGTACGGTTACTACTCTTGCTGGTTCACAAACATTAACTAATAAGACACTAACAACACCAGTCATTGCTTCATTAAAACCAAATGGTTCTACTACATTGACAATGCCTGCGGCAACAGATCAATTAGTAGGTAGAGCAACAACAGATACACTAACAAACAAAACATTAACCAGTCCTACAATAACGAGTGCAACCCTCAACACAGGTGTAAGTGGTTCAGCAGTTAAAGATGAAGATGATATGGCATCTAACTCTGCTACTCACCTAGCAACTCAACAATCCATTAAGGCTTATGTTGATACGACGGTTACTGCTCAAGATTTAGATATAGCTGGTGACTCTGGTACAGGAGCTATTGACTTAGATTCTGAAACACTTACAATAGCAGGTACAGCAAACGAAGTTGAAACATCTATGTCAGGTAATACCCTTACGGTTGGGTTACCTACTAACGTAACCATTGCTGGTAACCTAACAGTATCAGGAACTCAAACAACAGTATCCTCTACTACAGTAACGGTTGCAGATCCAATGCTTTCATTGGCTACAAACAATGGTTCTGCAGATGCAGTAGACATAGGTTTATATGGCTTGTATGATACGAGCGGATCACAAGATTTATACGGTGGTATCTTTAGAGATGCATCAGACTCAGGTAAATGGAAACTATATAAGGATTCACAAGCTGAACCAACTACTACAGTTAATACTGGTGCTACTGGCCATGCGGTTGGTACATTGGTTGCTAACATTGAAGGTAATATAACAGGAAATGTAACAGGTAATGTTGTTGGTAATGTAACAGGTAATACATCAGGCACGGCGTTATCAGTTACACAAGCCGCGCAAACAGCTATTACTTCTGTAGGTACTCTTACAGCATTACAAGTTGATAACATAAACATTAATGGAAATACTATTTCAACTACTGGCGGTACCGATTTAAATATTGGCCCAGTGGCTGGACAACAAATTGTATTAGACGGTGCAATCGTTGTAGATGCTGGTGTAGTTACCGGTGCTACAAGTATTACATCAACAGCATTTGTTGGTAACGTAACTGGTAACACTTCAGGTTCTGCTGGTACTGTAACAAGCATAGCAGCTCATATTAAAGATGAAGATAACATGGCATCTAACAGTGCTACACATGTTCCATCACAGCAAAGTGTTAAAGCTTATGTTGATACTGCTGATGCCTTAAAACTAAATCTGGCTGGTGGTACTATGTCAGGTGCTATTGATATGGGTAGTAATAATATTACTACAACAGGTAAAGTTTTATTTGGTAATGTTTATTCTCTAGAAGGAGACTTACCAAGTGCTTCAACATATCATGGTATGTTTGCTCATGTTCATGGAACAGGTAAAGCTTACTTCTCACATGCATCCGGTTGGCATAAATTATTAGATGAAAGCACATCTGATACTGATGACCTATCAGAAGGTTCATCTAATTTATACTATACAAATGCTAGAGCAGATGCAAGAATCACAGCAGCATTAATTGATGAAGATGATTTATCATCTAACTCAGCTACACGTCTTCCATCACAGCAATCAGTTAAAGCTTATGTAGACTCTCAAGTCACGGCACAAGATTTAGATTTAACAACAGACTCTGGTACAATAGCTATTGATTTAGATTCTGAAACATTATCTATCTTAGGTGGTACAGGATTAAGTTCATCTGCTACAGGCAATGCAGCAACGCTTTCAATTGATAGTACAGTTACTACATTAACAGGAACTCAAACATTAACTAATAAAACATTAACAGCTCCTACATTAACTTCACCAGTATTTAATACTGGCGTTAGTGGTTCAGCAATTAAAGATGAAGATAACATGGCTTCTAATAGTGCTACTCATCTTGCTACTCAACAAAGTATTAAAGCTTATGTTGATGGACAGACCACAGACGAAACTGCTGAGGGTTCAAATAACTTATACTATACAAACGAAAGAGTTGATGATAGAGTCAGTGCATTAGTTGTTGGTGGTACAAACGTAACTGCCACATATAATGATGCTGCAAACACATTAACAATATCTGCTAACCAAGGAGCAAGTGGTTATAACTTTAGTGCTAACGATACCGATGACTTAACAGAAGGTTCATCTAATCTTTATCATACTAATGCTAGAGTAGATGCAAGAATTGCAGGTGCTATATTAGATGAAGACAACATGGCTACTAACTCAGCTATATTAGTTCCATCACAACAATCGGTTAAAGCTTATGTGGATGCACAAGTAACAGCGCAAGATTTAGACATCGCTGCAGACAGTGGTTCTAATATTGCGATTGACCTTGATAGTGAAACATTAACTATCGCAGGTGGAACAGGTATTACATCAGCAGCTTCAGGTAATTCAATCACACTTAACATTGCACCTATTGATGAAGATAACATGGCTAGTAATTCTGCTACACTATCTCCTTCACAGCAATCTGTTAAAGCTTATGTAGATGGTCAAACAACTGATGAGACTGCAGAGGGTGCAAGTAATCTTTATCATACAACTGCAAGAGCAAGAGCAGCGGTAAGTGTTACTGATGCTGGAGGTGATGGTTCACTTGCATACAATAGTGGAACCGGTGTTATTACATATACAGGGCCAAGTGCTTCTGAAGTAAGAGCACATATAAGTGGTGGTACAGGTGTTACAGTTTCAAGTGGTGAGATTGCAATTGGACAAGCAGTAGCAACAAACTCTAATGTTCAATTTGCTAATGTTGTAGCTACTGGTAACTTCACAGTTAATGGTACAACCTCTACTATAAACACTACTAACACTACAGTAACAGACTCATTAGTTGAGTATGGTACCGGTACTTCAGGTACACCAGCCAATGATGCTGGTATTGTTATTGAACGTGGTGATGCTGCTAATGCATTTATTGGATTTGATGAGAGTGCAGATAAATTCACGGTTGGTACAGGAACATTTACAGGTGCTTCAACAGGTAACCTATCAATTACGAAAGGTACATTGGTTGCAGACATTGAAGGTGATCTTACTGGAGCAGTAACAGGAGCAGCAAGCTTAAACTTACTCAAAGCTGGTGGTGCAATGACAGGAGCTATCACAACTAACTCTACCTTTGATGGAAGGGATGTTGGAACAGATGGTACCAAGTTAGATACTATTGAAACATCTGCTACAGCAGATCAAACTGCGGCAGAGATAAGAGTCCTTGTTGGTTCAGCCACAGACTCTCAAGTATTTACTGATGCAGACCATTCTAAATTAGATGCAATAGAAGCTTCAGCTACCGCAGACCAAACGGCTGCAGAGATTAGAGCATTAGTACAAAGTGCTAGTGACTCACAAGTATTTACAGATGCTGATCATACAAAATTAGATGCTATTGAAGCATCGGCTGATGTCACAGATGCTACGAATGTAGAAGCTGCTGGCGCGGTTATGGAATCAGGTAATACTGCTTCCGCTAAAATACCAGCTGGAACAACAGCACAAAGAGATGGATCTCCTAGTGCAGGTTTCTTCAGGTGGAATACAACAAACTCCCAAGCTGAGATATATACAGGAAGCGAATGGAGTTTGGTTGGTGGTGGTAACACTACCGAGGAAGTGATGTGGGAACATGCCAATACAGTGTCATCTAACTATGTGATGACAGTGGGCAACAATGCTTTAACAGCTGGCCCTATCACAATTAACAGCGGCGCATCCGTTACGGTGGAAACAGGTTCCACTTGGGTAGTCGTATAAATATATATGAATAAATTTTTTAGGAGAGACAACACATGTCAAAGATAAAAATTCAGGGTGATGCAGGCGGAACTGGTATATTTACTATTGCTTCTCCTAACTCAAACACTGATAGAACAATAACATTACCAGATGACGCTGGTACGATTGTAACCGCATCACAAGCAGATGCCTCCGGGTATTCCTTCTTCGTTGATGAAGATAACATGGCATCTAACAGTGCCACTAAGTTACCATCGCAACAATCCGTTAAAGCTTATGTTGATGCTCAGATAACTGCAGAGAATGAATTATCTGAAGCCAATGATGTAAACATCACATCCGCCGCTGATGGTTCATTACTATTATATGATACAGGTAACTCAGTTTGGATAGACAACGTAATGAGTGGAGATGCTACATTAACAGATGGTGGTGTATTATCACTAGCTGCTAACACAGTAGATTCATCAGAACTAGTAGATGGTTCAGTTGACTTATCTCATATGTCAGTTAACTCAATTGATAGTGATCAATACGTTGATGGTTCAATTGATACTGCTCACATAGCAGCAGATCAAATTACTGGAGCATTGATTGTTGATGATGCAGTTGATAGTGAACATATTGCAGATGGTGCTATTGACTTAGCTCATATGTCAGTTAACTCTATAGACTCAGACCAGTATGTTGATGGCTCTATTGATACAGCTCACTTCGCCGTAGGCGCTGTTGATGCTGCAGCAATGGGTGCTAACTCAGTTGACTCTAGCGAGTTGGTTAATGGCTCAGTTGACTTATCACATATGAGTGTTAACTCTATCGATTCAGACCAGTACGTTGATGGTTCAATTGATACTGCTCATATTGCTATAGATCAAATCACAAATGCCTTGATGGCAGATGATGCTATTGACTCTGCTCAAATTGCAGATGGTGCAATTGATACAGTACATATCGCGGCTTCACAAATAACAAATACTCTTATGGCAGATGATGCAATTGATTCAGCAGAGATTGCTGATGGTGCTATTGACTTAGCTCATATGTCAGTTAACAGTATTGATTCCGATCAGTATGTTGATGGTTCAATAGACACAGCTCACTTTGCGGCAGGTGCAGTAGATGCAGCAGCAATGGGTGCTAACTCAGTTGATTCATCTGAACTAGTCAATGGAAGTGTAGACTTATCTCATATGAGTGTTAACAGTATTGATTCAGATCAATATGTTGATGGCTCTATTGATACAGCACATATAGCAAATGACCAGATAACAAATGCGTTAATGGCAGATGATGCTATTGACTCTGCTCAGTTAGCTGCAGGTTCAGTTGACCTAGCTCACATGAGTGTAAACTCAGTTGACTCTGATCAATATGTAGATGGTTCAATTGACCTAGCTCATATGTCTGCTGAATCAATTGATTCTGACCAGTATGTTGATGGATCTATTGACACAGCTCATATAGCTAATGATCAAATAACAAATGCACTGATGGCGGATAACGCTATTGATAGTGCTCAGCTAGCTGCGGGTTCAGTTGATAATGCTCACTTAGCAGGATCAATTGCAAACTCTAATCTATCTAACTCAACCATTACTGTAAGTGATGGTTCAAACTCAACAGCCACAGCTCTTGGAGGTACAGTTACTTTCGCCGGAACTACCAACGAGGTTACAGTTGCTGAGTCGGGTGGAACAATCACAGTCGGTCTACCAGATAATGTAACCATTGCTGGTAACCTAACAGTGTCAGGTACAACAACAGAGGTTTCCTCAACTACAATCGAAGTTGCTGATCCATTAATTGAATTAGCTACGAACAACGGTGCAGCTGATGCAGTTGATATTGGTATCTATGGATTGTATGATACATCAGGTTCACAAGACCTTTATGGTGGTATCTATCGAGATGCTTCTGATTCAGGTAAGTGGAAAATCTTTAAAGACAACCAAGCACAACCTACTACAACGGTTAACACTTCAGGTACTGGCTATGCGGTTGGTACATTAGTTGCAGATGTTGAAGGTGCTATTACAGGTAATGCTACTACAGCAACTACCTTAGCAACTGGTAGAACAATTGGAATGACTGGTGATGTTGTTTGGACATCAGCTTCATTCACTGGTGGAGGCAATGTAACAGGGTCTTCGGTTATACAAGCAGGTGCAGTTGAAAGATCTATGATAGCAGCTGATGCTATTGATGGTACATTGATTGCAGATGATGTAATTAACAGTGAACACTATGCAGCAGCTTCAATTGATAACGAACATCTAGCAGATGATGCTGTTGATTCAGATGAGATCGCGGCAGGTGCTATTGACTTAGCTCATATGTCTGCTAACTCTGTAGATTCAGACCAGTATGTAGATGGTTCAATTGATCATGTTCATTTAGCTAATGATTGTATTGACGGTGATAACATACAAAATGATGTTATTAACTCAGAACACATTGCAGCTGATTCAATTGATGCAGAACACTTAGCACCTAACAGTGTTAATAGTGATGCTTACATTGATGACAGTATACAAGCTGCTCACTACGAAGCTGGTTCTGTAGATACTACAGCGCTAGGAGCTGATAGTGTTACCGCAGATAAGATTGGTGATAATGTTTTGAACTCAGAACATTACGCAGCTGGTAGTATTGACCAAGAACACATGGCAGCTAACTCAATTGATAGTGGCCAATATGTAGATGGTTCAATTGATAGAGAACATTTAGCAGCAGACATTGTAGATGGTACTAAGATAGCAGATAATGCTATTGATAGTGAACACTATACTGATGGTTCAATAGACCATGCCCATTTAGCTAATGATTGTATTGATGGAGATAACATTCAGAATGATGTAATTAATTCTGAGCACTATGCTGCAGATTCTATTGATGAAGAGCACATTGCAAATGATGCAGTTGGTTCAGCAGAATTGAAATCACTAGCAACATTATTGATTATCAACTCAGCTGGTTCAACGGTTGCAACATATCATTGTGCTGGAGCTTAATATTAACAACATCTATTTATGCTTGTCCTTAAAGATGAGTATAAATAGATTTAACAAAAGGAATAAATAATACTATGGCCTCAAGAACACCCTTAAAAATAGATGGTACTAATGTTAAAGAAATGTCAAGTACCGATTATGATAACATCGTTGCACGAACTGCATACCTGTATCATACTGACCCGTCTGTTACGTTATCAGTAGTAGGCAGTAGTGGTTCATTGGATTCAATGAGTGATACAAGAACTCAAGCAGGTTCAGCAACAACTCATGCGAGTAGCTTCCGTTCATCCGGTGATACACCTGATGTAAGTACTGTAACAGTAACCTATGATAAGATTACTGAATCAACTGCTTCGTTATCGGCACCAGCTGATACGAACAACATAAGATTTCCAGTTTGGAATAACAGTGGAAACATACAAGCTATGACTGTACAAGAAGTATATGATACATGGGTCAGTGCTGCAACTGATGCTTTAATCGCAGCTCAACCATATAAGATACATACATCTACTTCAGCTCCATCTGGATATACTAACGTTTCAACAACGGCGGTGTTTACAGATACACGTGCAAATGCTGGAGCATATAGTGCTGGTGGTATTACTGAAACACAAGACCAACCAACTACTATAGCTAATTATTATCTTCATAGAAGTAATGGTTCATCTACATCATATAGTAACACACCGTTATACATTGATTCAAATCAAAACTTGAAACAATATACTGATGCAGAGTTTGATGCTATTATGAAAGAAGTAATTAGATATACAACAGTTAACTCAAGTGATAGCTGTAGACTAAGATATTACATAGGTGGCTCAGGTACTAACATGGGTTCTGGTATGGTCAACACTAAACTAAACAGTTCGACATATGCCCAACGAGAAGTTGGTGGAGATGATTATCGAACACAAGAATTCCCGTCAGGTTCGGCGGCTACAATTTCAACATACTATTTAAAAGCGAGGAAATACTAATGGCAACGGCAACAGCTGCGGCAGCAGCCCACACACCAATGATTAACAAAGACAGTTATGTAACTGCAAGTTTCATTGATAATGATAGAAAAACTCTAGAGGTTTTAGTCAGACATCATGAAAATAAAAATGAAATGACTCCACTTATAATTGAAGCTTCAGAAGATCAACAAGATTTTAAAGATCTAATGGAGTTCGTTACAATGGATCAACTTCATGAACAAACTTGGGAAAATAAAAAAGCAGAGAGTGAAGCTTTTATAGCAATGGCAAAGAATATTGCCAAGGATGCTTTTAGTGAAGCAGAGGCAGTTGCAAATGTTGCAGTTGATGAAGCTGAAATATTTTCAAGAACAAAAATCTATCCTACAATTGTTGATACTCTTTTTACTAATATGGAAAATGAAGATCATCTATTTGCTTTGAAGCTAGCATTGTTTGAAGTACAGGAGATTAGAGAATCAACTGACACTAAAGCAAAGACTGCATTAAGGAAAGGTAAAAATAAAATTGATGTATTAAGACATGCATTTGATATTTGCGGTGTAAGACAAACCCAAAGTGATGTACCATCTGTCTCAACACCTGCAGAAAATGATGCAGCAATTAAAACTCTTGATGCTACACCTCAAGCAACTGACGGTGTATCGGCTGCTGTTACAAAAGTAGCACGACCTACTACGGTTGTTAAGAAAAAAGCAGGAACTTCTAAGAAGAAGAAGGCATAAAGTATTTGGACCACCAACCGGTCCAGCCTTCTTCCATGAGGTGGTGTAGTTGACCTAATGTAACTATACCCATCGCGGCATGTGGAGATCCTGTATTAATCTTTGGACATACCGGATCAAATATATTATATTCAATTTCCTTATAATAGAACTCATCACTTCCCTTATTATATTTTTCCATATACATATCTGCGTAAGGCCAGAACTTTTCCCATATATGAGATACATCACCAGTCCAAGAAACAATAGATGAGTTGAGAGGTGTGTGGCCAAAGTCTGGTCTCCACCACTTATCATCTAGCAATGTAAATTCTTCTCTCCATAAGTGTGGTAACCTATCATAGATAACTACATCCAAATCAAAATATAAATTCTGACCATCTCTAAACCTATCATACATTTGGAATTTATTATACCAGTTACCATATGGGTTTCCTTCAACAACTTCAAAGGTATCATACTGTATACCGGAATAAGTATCTATCATATACTTTAAGTTATCAACATGCCATTGAGTAAACTTATTGCCAAACCTACAACATATTATTCTTTTCATTTCCAATAGTCCTTAACCCACCCAGTGTTATGTATAATATTATTTGGTCCTAACATATGTACTACTTTGATATCAGGATTTACATCATCTAAAATCATGTAATCAGCATCAAACTTTTCACAATACTTTTTAGTGAGTAAAAAGTTTTTATAAAAATCATCTTCTGATGCATGATATTTAGCTATCCATTGTTCGGGGGTCTTAGTTATTTTAGTATCTTTCTTTCTCTTATCCCAAACCACTTTCCAATTAACATAATTTTGTTCTCCATATAATTCATAATGAACAACATTATCTAGATACCATTTCGTTTGCCAATATTCAGGATTTCTAATAAAGTCATCCCATACAAAGTCTAAACTTCCAGATTTAAATTTATAAAACCCACCGTTTGTTTCTAATGCCAATCCCAAGTCTACTGACTCATCTGAGTTCCACCATACACCATACGTAACTAATTCATTATCTTCTACAGGGTGTCCTATAAGATCGTCAACATTACTTGTAATGACTTGGTCAATATCCATTACTATAATTTCATCACCTGGTTTTTGATATGCATAGTCAGGAGAAAAGAATTTTAGCTTATGCCAATGTAATTTAACAGGGCTATTATAATTATATGGTAGTACTATATCTGCTTCAACATTAGGATTGTCACTTATACATATAGATTGAAATGGAATGGTTGAGTTTCTTCTTATACTTCTAAATAGATTCCCTACATAATCAGGAGTATATTTATTTCCAAAGTACACTGTACATATCTTAAGCATCGTACCTTCTCCATACACAATCAAAGTCTTTACAGATTGCATGGACTATTTTTGTTTTAGCTGGAATGAAACGTTGTCTATCAAAGAAGTAATGCCATACATCGTCAAGCCATTGTACTTTAATATTATTAACTTGTAACTTATAAGAAAAAATAGTTTCATTATCATACCTAAACATATCAATAATGTTCTGAGGATACATACCGGTTTCAGCATATGCATCACTTCTTAATGCTGACATCATTTCTATTATATGTCCAAACCCACCAAAGTAATCTAACTCCTTTACATGCTTTGCGCTTGCTCCAATAATTCCAGTATTGATTACATCATTATACGGATGGTACCCACCATCTACTAACATAGCATGACAATTAAAATATTTTGCTGTTGGACTTCTAATGCTATGGTTAACCCTTAAGTCTTTAACAACCTGCTCATTGTTATCAAGAACACACATACCCTTTGACAGATCCCATGCATCAAAGAAACTTTCATCAGTTAATGGTACAGCATCAAAATCTAAATATAAAATTTCATCATACACCTTTGCTAATTCATTAAGGATATATATCTTATAAAAGTTTATTACTTCGTAACCAGTAAATACTGGATAGTCTTTAGTGAATTGGTGTTGCCATTCTATATACTTCTTATCATAACCATACATCTTAAATGCTGCACCAATCTTTTTAGCATAATCTCGTTTAGATGAGATGAGTCTATCTTCATGTACTTTAAAAGCATTAACAGTTTCTTTTGCTTTCTTTACTGTATCATTTTTATTTTTTGATGTAATGCCAAAATGCTCAACTGCTGGTATGTCAACATAAATACTATAAACTATTCTTTTCATATCTTTCCTATTAATAAGTATCTGGTACCTCTCTCGTCTTCTAATTCATCCTCTACTAAAACCTTTGCTTCAGCTGGTAGTTGTCCTTTAAATTCTTCTATACTATTTACACAATTACTATGACCCGGTATATCAAACATATTATTAGAAGTAAAAGCAAAGTGAGCATCCTTATGAACCCTACCCCACCAAGGATGTATATATTTATCTGGTGGTCCCCACTCTTTCATTGGAAGCATGTGTTCACATGAAGTATTAATAAATATAGTAGCCCTATCATATATGTCTCTATAATTTTCAAAGATGTCATCGGTTATCCAATCAACATTTATATAATTATTAAAGAGTCTATTCTTTCCAAGTGTAACAACATTATTATCGGAATCAATCGCAGTAATTTTATAAACCTTATCAGATAATAATGGGATAAGAACACTTCCATACCAACAACCAAATATAACAACTTCAGTATCTTTGTTTAAAAGGTTGAGCTTATCTAATTCATTAACCAATGTTGATTTAGCTTTAATCTGATTATCACTAAATGAATCTAAAATATCTTCTTCATAATTTATTTCATGTTTGATTGTAGTAAACATATCATTAAGTAAAACTAAATCTGGGTCTTTATTATTTTTTATTTTAAATAAAGTTTTTAGGAATGTACTATCGTCTTCATTCTTTACTGCAGTTAATATATCTTCTATATCATCAGGCTTTATATCATAATCATTATGTAAATTTAAAATGTTTAATAAGTTATTTAGTTTATCTTTACTAAGCATTAACTCCACCCATCATGTGTTACTGTTTTAATTAACATCCAATCATTAATTACTAATATATCTATAGCAGTTTCTCTAAAGGTTCTAATAGCATGCCAAGGTTCTTCTACAATAGGTTCTTGAGAATTAAAACTTGTATTGAGCAACATAGGTATACCTGTTACTTTATAAAACTCATTAATGATATCATAGTACTTCTCATTTTGTTCTCTATTAATTGTTTGTATTCTTGCTGTGCCATCAATATGAGTAACACCTGGAATCTTATCAGATATGACCGGCATAATTCTTGACATATATGGAGATGGTTGATTCGTATCAAAATAATCTTGATAGTGTTCTTCCATTACAGCAGGAGCAAATGGTCTAAAGTCTTCTCTGTTTTTAATTGTAGTATTAATAATTTCTTTTATATCAGGATTGCGTGGGTCTGCTAAGATACTTCTATTACCTAATGCTCTATTGCCACTTTCAGATTTACCTTGGAACCAACCTACTGTCTTACCATCAGCAATTGCTTTAGCAACTATTTTCATATTAAGTTTTTTCCAAGGGATTTCTTCGTAACCCCATTCAAATCTTTCAGTAGGTTCCCAATCATATTCTTTACCAGCATAAGTATCTACTTTATGTTTGTTACCATTCAATACGTAATCAGCATGTTGGTACACACCACAAGCTTGACCTTCATCACCTACAGCTGGTGGAACAAAAACATTTTTCCAAACTTTAGTGAATGCCTCATTCATATATCCATTATAAGATACACCACCAGCAACACAAAGATTATTAGAGGATTTGAGTGGATAAACAAATGCTTTTATTTTATCCATAGTAAATTGTTGAAGTGTAAATGCTAAATCTTTTTTTCTATATTTCTTTAAGTCTATGTGTTCAAATTTCTCTTGCTTCTTTTCTGTTATAGCACCAGCAAGTATTGTTTCAAAAATGTTATAGAAGTATTCATTGAAATTACCATAAGCAGCTAAGCCCATAAGTTTACCTGCTCCTAATGTACCAAAGCCTGTTAGGTTTGACATATGATTCCACAACCAACCAATAGGTAATACATCAGATAGATCGGTCATCTTATTATGCTTATCAAAGAAACAACATCTAAATCTATTACCAATACCATCAATGGCTAACTTATCTGATAATGCAAATCCTGAATTAAGGAAGGCATATGTTGCATGTGATTGGTGATGGTCTATAAAGTATATCCCATCTTTATAATAATGATCCCATAATTCTTTAGGTTCCCAATCGAATAAATCTTCATGGCCTTTCAGTACACCTTCTAATAATTCTTCCTTTGACATTCTTACACCGCCATAGGTATAAGTAAATGCTAAGACACCATCATCGGGTTTTTTAAAATATTGTTTAGTGAATTCATCATTCAATCTATAGTCACTAATATTTAATATATCAGATTGATGAGCATAAGCTTCTGCATGGTAAGGCAAGTTATGTTTAAACCTTGTTTGCCTTTCCCTTTGATTATGCCATACCCCATCATATGTATTGTGATCATGTAGATTCAACGCTACTCCCATTATTTTTTTATTCATTCAGTATGCTCGCATATTTTTTAATATTAAAGTGTCCCTTTGGTTGGACATATTCTGTACAGGTTTTACAATAGTTTTCATATTTAAATAATCTAAAGTTCATCATCTTATCTACATTCTCTTGAGTAATTTCAAATTCTTTAGAGGTGATAGCATTGTTTGCAAACTTCTTACTACAATGTACTAGGTTTTGATTCTCAAAATTAATAACAGGTACCATAGGAAATGCTGCACACATCTTCCTATCTATCTCTGCGGCCTGCTTAGTTATTTGTATCTCACCAAAGTTAGGTGCCCTACCATTAAACTCTTTCCATAATGTATTCTTATTATCTAAGGATTTCATTTCTTCAGGATATAAATGTTTATACTTCTCAAAGTTAGGTGTCTTAATAACTAAGTTATAATTATTCATATCATTCTCTTGATGAAACTCATATCCCCTTGGTCCTAACAAAGTTATTTCATGTTCATAAAAATCTAATATGAAATGCTCAACATATATTATATCAGGATCTGTTAATACTTGTGGGTACCTTCTCCTTACTGTTGAGTTAGATAATACCTCACACACATGATTAGGATTACTTTTAATTGCTGCAATGACTTCATCTAAATTTTTAATTAATCCAGGCTCACCACCAAGAAGATTACATCTTACTTTATAATCTCTTAAATAGTATAAGGTTCTATTTAAGAACTCCATGTCAACAGTTAGATTTCTTTGTTCCAAAGTATAGCTGGTACAATAATGACAATCCTTATTGCATGTCATTGATAGAAAGAAATCTATTGCTAGATAATTATTTTGTACGTTAGTTAAGTTTATCATGAATAAATTTGTTAAATGCTATTAATAATTTTTCTTTAGGTTTTTCTTTAAAAGGAATGTCATTCCATTTAGCATAGTCTGGCATAGTATACATCTTCTCAATTATATAAGAATATATAGGTTCAACTGGTTTAATTAAGTTCTCATCAAAGATGACATCATCTATTACAAGTTTCATGTTATCAGCTAGCGTATGTAAAGCTTCATCATCTACTTCGACCATGTTAGCATTATCATCAATGTAAGTAACCCTATTATTTATTATTTCTATCATACGGATAATAATATTATATTAATAACTTCCTCTATTTCTTCCTCTTCTAAATATGGATTCATTGGTAATGTTAATATTGTATCACATATTTGTTTTGAATTTTTACATCCATTACTTCTATGTATAAGAGTTTCATACATTGGATGTTCAGGAATAGGTTTAGGATAATGTATTCCTGATTCTTTTATTCTATCTTTTATTTTATCTCTTAACTCTTTAGTCTCAAACCTTATAACATATTTATGGTAAGTATGTTTTAGCCCAGCCTCAGGTTTTTGTATATGAACTGGTAAATCTTTAAATGCTTCATCATATGTTTCAGCAATAACCTGTCTTTGGAAATTCCACTTATCCATCTTCTGTAATCTAAAATTAATAAACTCAGCATTCATACCAAGCATCTTAGAATTATAACCTAATACTTCATGTTCACCATGCTTCCTTAATTTTCTAAAGTACACTGCTTCTTCTTTATCATCTGTAAGTACAGCACCACCTCCAGCAATACCAGCAACTTGTTTATTAGCATTAAAACTAAATGTACTAATGTCTCCTATGTTACCTGCTATCCATCCATTGTAATTAGAACCTAATGCTTGGCAAGCATCTTCAATAAAGACAATATTGTTTTGCTTACAGTACTCTTGTATTTCTGCAGTGTCGGATATACTTCCAAATAGAAATGGATATACAATTGCTTTTGTTTTATCACTCACCATATCCATAATGCTTTCTAATGTTATGTGGTATGTATCTAAATCTACATCACAGAATACTGGTATGGCACCAGCTAAAGATACACATGATGCTGATGATATCCAAGAGAAGCTAGTCACTAATACTTCATCATCAGATTTAAGACCTAAGCTTAATAAAGAAAATGTTAAAGCATCTGTTCCACTAGCACAAGCAACTGCAAACTTTCTACCAGTTAATTCTTTCAAGCTCTTCTCTAGAAATTCTATATTTCTTTCTTGTTCTTTTTGCATTACACTATCAAAGAGTTTTAAATACTCTTCTTTATTTTCTAGATATTCTCTATCCCAACCCGTCATATACTATCTCCACTTTTAATTTTATCCAGTCTTTTAATTTTACTTGCCCTTTAGCATTAGGATGCTGATCTATTTTAGATATAACCCAAGGGAGTTCTTCTATCTGATTCCAACCTATCACTTCATAATTTAATGTATACCCACCAATCTTTTGATCTAATGGCCAACCTGGAAATTTTTCCATATCAATAACTTTATTATATTCACTAATTACTCTATGAATTTTTTTCTCATCACCGGCTTTACTTCCAAAAGGATATTCCATTCCATCATCATCTGTTAATCCTAATTCTACCATTTGATTTTCAGTAGGCTTTAATCCACCTAAGAAATTTTGATATGGATGTATCATACCAAATTGCATATATGGTATGTCATATCTTTCACATAATATTTGTAATGCTAAAAAATGCCTACAGCTTTTACGCATCCAACCTATTAAGTCACCCTGGCCTTGTATCCTATCACTGACCCAACTAAATTTACTATTAGCATGCTTCCAAGATTGATGCCCTTTAGATACTTGCCAATCCCATCTATGAACTTGTGACCATGCAGGTATCACCATTCCTATTCGAGATTTATCTTTAATATTCATTATTGTATCTTGTAATCTTGAATATATAAATTCATTTCCTTGACCAGCTTGAGATAAATTAATAATATCCATACCCCATTCTTCTGCTAACATCTCTGGCCACTTAGGCCAAGACACATCCAAGTCTGGGTGGCCACCAGATCTAAAAGTAGGATCACAATAACTATCACCACATACTATTAAAAACTTCTTCATACGAATCCTTTAGGGTCTGCCCCTGAACCACCCTTATGAAAATCACTTGCACCACAAAAAGTTTTACATTGATGAGGAGCATTCATAGGATCATCATGTAATCCTTTATAAAAATCTTGCCAAGTGTCACTCATAAAAACATTTTTAATATCTTCTGGAGTATGAAGATTATCTATATGAAATTTATCTTGATAGAATCCACGCTTTTCCATTGAGTCTACATACTGATCTTTCTCACAACAAGGAATAAAAAATCCCATGCTATTAAACATAATTGATTTTCTTAACTCACCTAAACAGTCAGGAGAAATTTTAAAATTATCAGCAGATGGTTTATGAACTGCCATAGCACCAACACTCTTTAAAGGTATTTCTATCCAGTCCTGTCTCTGATCTGTTCTATGTTCTTCAGATGGTTCATATACTCTCATATCTTTTGCACCCTGCCATCTATCATCTACCCATCTTGAGGAATGCATTTCTAAAAATTTCATACCATATTGAGCAGCCATTAGTTCTCCTTCCTTAATGTCATCTTCATTATATTTAAATACAATCCATTGCCATTCAAGTTCCATACCTCTTGCTTTACCAAGCTTCATCATTTCCCAAACTTGTTCTCCATCTTGGTTCTCTCTATATTGATAAGAATCTTTTGGTAAACCATCTAAACCAAATATCCATTTCCATCTTCTTTCACCTTGGCAAAGTCCATAGACTTCTTCCCACCATGCTTTTGATTTACCACTACCATTAGTATGAAAACGACATTCATAGTTTTTACCTTTCATATACTTTAATGTCTCAATAAAATCCGGGTGATAGATTGGGTCTGATAAATTTCCACAGAATTGTAATGACTTCCATGTATCTAATATAACTTTATATTTTTCAAATGGAATATTATATCTACGATCCCAGCCTTGTGTTTCATGATGCATACTTCCTTTCTTCATTTGAAAACGCATCATACACCCACCACATTTAAGTCGACAAGTAATTCCTGGCTCGAAATTTAATTCATTATTAAGAATCCATTTAATACTAGTATAGTTCCTCATCTAACTCCTCTATTATAAAATCTGCTATAGCTTTATGTCCTAATTTATTAGGGTGGTCATCTAACTCTGATATAACTAAACCTCTCCTTTGTTGTTCTTTCTTACTTTCACCAGTTACTATCTGAAGCATATTAAATCCACCTAACTCTTTATACTTATCATTTATACCTGGCCAACCTATAAAGTTATTTATTATGTTATTATACTCAAGAACTTTTTCAATAATTTTAGCATCATCATTTTCATACCCATCATATTTCAACTTATATTTCTTTCCAACTTTTACTTCATCTTCAGTAGGTATTAATCCTTCAAAGTAAGCTTCAAATAAATCACCCATTTGAAAATGGAAATAAGGTAAATCAAATTTCTCACAAAGTATTTGAAAACTTATATAATGTCTTAGAGTTTTACTTACCCAACCATATAGGTTTCCATCTTGTTCTATTCTAGTATTTGCCCACCTATCATAAAATTGCCAGTCCTTCCTCATAGCTTGTGACCAACCAGCTGCAACCAAACCTATTTCTTCTTTAGGTGTTCTGAGTATTTCATCTAATAAAGAATGATATATGTATTGATTACCATGACCGCTTTTACCTAAGCATACTAATTCCATGCCTAGATGTTCGGCTAAATGTTCTGGCCATTTTTTATAAGAAGTGTCCCAATCGGGGTGAGGGCTTGAACGAAAATTTAAATCGCTACAGCTATCGCCACTAACTATTAATTTCTTTTTCATAATATTCAAATAAAGTTTGTGCTATTAATTCATTACCTTCAGCATTAGGATGATTATCAAATTCTGATATTACATAATCATTAGGCCAATGACCAAATAATTCAAGATTCAAAGAAGATTTCCAATACATAAAGTTTTTAATATTTCTATCATACCGTAATAAAATTTTTCTAATTTCATTATAAGCTTCTTCTTTATCACCGTCATATGTGATGGTATCTTTTATTCTATCCATACCGTCATATACTATTTGTTGTTCAGTAGGAGGTAATCCTTCTATTAAATCTAAGTACATAGGAATCATTTGAGTATGTATATAAGGGAACTTATATTTTTCGCAAAGTATTTGAAAGTCAAGGTAATGGTTTAAACTTTCATGTACCCACCCAAATAAATCTCCTTCTTTATTAAATGGCATTCTTTCATGACCCCATCTCCCCCACTTTCCAATTTGGAAATCTGTTCTAAAACATTGTGACCAACCAGCTACAACCAATCCTATATTATCATTACTTGGTAAAAATTTATCATTCATAATTATTTTACCATTATATTTTTTTGGTTTCTTTACAATAAAATCTCTTACTGCTGAATGGATATACTTATTACCTGCTCCTGATCTTCCTAGGTTAAGACAATCCATATCTAGTTTATCAGCTAATAGTTCTGGCCACTTAGGCCAACTGCAATCTAAAAGTGGATGTGCAGATGAACGATGAGTATTATCGGTGAAGCTATCACCTGTAGTTAATAATACTTTTCTCATAAAGCTTGATAAGATTTTAAAGATCCGTCATAGCCTTTAGGTGGTGGACCTATTATTGGTAAGTCTTTAATAGGATATAGTTCATCACCAAAAGCCCAGTTCCTTTCATGACACCAGAAACATTTACCACATACTCGTGTAAACCCAGTAGTATACCATGCTGTACCAGTACATGATTTAGTATATGGATAAATTTCTTTAAGTAAAAATTCATGTTGAAAATAAATATCAGCAATAAACTTTTTATCAACATTAATAAATGGTTGATATACTTGATTAAAACATGTTGGCCAGTTATCTTCATGTGTTCTTCGTGGTTCACTATGTTCTAAGAAACCATGCTTGATCATCTCTTCTTCAGTTGGATTTTTTGACATACCATCGAATCGTAAAGGCTTATCATATTTGTCCATAAGCTTTCTTGTGATTCTATCTATTAATAATATTTTTACCATTCCAATAATAGTCATATCTTTATATCTATCATAATGCTTTATACAATACTTAGCTTCATTGAAATGCTTAGGATCTTTATCATCGAATTCGAATACTTGTATATCTTTTAAATTAGCATGTGGAAATTCTTTTTGCATCTTATCAATAAACATGATTGCTGAATCAGCATCGCCTGGTGCATTTAAATCTCTACATGTATATGGTAACCACTCAATATCTGGGTAATGTTTTAAGCAAAGATATAGAGCTGATGCCGAATCGCATCCTCCTGATAGTGATACTAAAACTTGACAAGGTAAGCCATCATTTAGTTTTACATCTTTTAAATCTTTTAGTTGTTCAGTATCAAAGTATGGGATCGTTATTCCATCATATGTTATTTGCATTATGTATTCCTTGTATTTCTCCAAGTCTCTAGTTCTTTAGTGACATTAAAATATTCTTCATTCTTAATTTTCTTAACAGTGTTTTCTTTACTTGGTGCTGGAAAATTACTATAGATGTCTTTCATACTACTACGTATGTTTCTTGCTTTAGCATCGAATCCTCTATTTGTTTTAACTAACAATAAAGTAAAGCCTTCTTCCTCAGCCATCTCTTTTGCTCTTTCAATTTCATGTTCATTATAACCAAACACAATATATTGCCAAACAATAGCAACACCCATTGATTTACCTAATCGCATCTTATCCCATACTTCATCAAAGTTAGAACCAATACGATACAATGCACTCTTCTGATCTATTCCATCTACACCAAAGTACCAAGCGAACTCATTCATACCATAAGTAAATGCTTCTTCCCACCAAGCTTGAGTATGAATTTTATGAGACTGACCACATGTAGCAATCCTTACACCACGACCAGTTCCATCTAGCATTCTTAGGAATTCCATAAAATGAGGATTATATATTGGGTCTGATATTTGACCACAGAATGTTATGCAGTGTTGATAGTAATCTAATAGCTTTTGAAATTCTTTTGGCTCTAAATCAAATGCTCTCTTAATACGTGGTCCACCTTCTACCTTTTGGCGAAGACATTGTGGACACCTTAAGATACATCTATGAGATGAATCAATATTAGGTGAGCCCCATACTTCATTTGTTGTATACCAATCGGCTATCCGATCATTCGGTTGTAGTTCTGAAAATCTCATTATATCGTTTCCGTCAAGTATAAATTATTATCTTTCCTTAGGTTACCACACTTATATTTACAATGCTTCATTGCATGTTTCTGGTCATGTAGTAATGTCCAGAAAAAGTGATCCCATTCATCTGATTTAAATATCTCTGCTATTGATTCAACATTCTTTACTCGAAGATGTTCATCTTTCATACCAAAGTATTCTACACCAAAGTCATTCTTTGGATCGTCTAACCAACAGCATGGTAACATAAATCCATCAGATGTGTAGGCAGCAGGTTTGTGATAAGACTTCGGGTCAAAGGTTAAACACCTAGGTTTAATCTCTAATTTAAATTCACCGATATCAAGTTCTTGTTCTTGATCTTCCTTCTGCTTATTCATTGCTGCCTCACTCGAACTCATTACCGTAACTCTCCATTTAAATATACATCTGTCACACCTTCAAATGTAGGGAAAAGATAAAGACCATCTGCTTCTCCTGTACGACGATCATCAAAAGGTATATCTTTATTTAAAGTTTCTTGATGTAATCTTCTATCAACACCGTCCTGTTCATATCCAACACCAATAATAAGTTTAGCATTATGTACACCATCTGGTACTTGTTTATTTTTAGGTAATAGTTCACCTATACCTGGTGAGTCAAGTGCTGAACATATTCCAGTTTTATATCCCATCATTGCTGCTGAAAGAATTAATTGACCAACTGAAATACCAATTGAAAAATCTATTTGCTCTTCATAAATATTCATGACATTTGCTGATGCTCCTTCTTGAGCTAAGAAGTGAGTGCCACCTCTTACTGTCCGACGATCTTCAGTATATACAAACATAGCATTTGCTAAAATTTGAGAATTCTTTATAGAGTAATCATCGTCTTGCCAGAACTCTCCATCTTTATCTTTAAACATATCGCCGTAATCAGCTTTACCATCGGCGTACATACTATCCTGAAATTCTGGATTATCAACAGGGAATAAAGAAAACTTTTTTGTCTGATCATATATTGCTCTTATCTTTTCCTTGTCAGTAAAAACATGTAAAGCATAATGTGTTTCCATTTGTTTCTTTGGACTATGTTGCGCTGCATATATTAATGCATCCAAATCTTTTTCTGGAATTGTTTTATCTAAGTCCCAATTCCTTTGGGCTTTTTGAGATACATCAACTGCATCTTTTATTTGTTCATTCATAATTACCTCCTAGGTATTACTACTATTTATAAGTTCTATTCGACGTTGTTTTGGAATGTAATATTCCTCTAATTCTGGGAAGGTGTCAAATATATCCATTTCCCATTTAGTTCCTTTGTAATGTTCATCATTCATAAGTAGATAATCTAATGTGTCTTGATAATCTAGCGTCTCACCATAATATGGTTTATTAGGTACAAGGCCTTTAGGTTCTTCTTTTAATAACTGCTGAATATCTGGAAAGCCTTCATAAAATGGAATGAGTTTTTCTTTTAATGGTTTGGGTAATACATTAGCACATAACTTAGCAGGGGTTCTAATGTTTGACCAATTAACTTGATTAAACATATCTAGATTATCATTAACCCAATCTATTAATTCCCAAAATCTAAGTACAGATAAAAATGATATAGCTCCATTTATATTTACTTCTACGTTTGGATATTGACTAACATGTTTTATATTCCTAACTATCTCTTCCCAATTAGATCTACGTCTTATATAATTATTTGCTTTACCCATTGAATCTATTGATACTGTAAATTCAAATATATGAAAATGTGGAATGAATTCTGAAATTTTTAATCTTTCAAATTCCATTGTAGTCATATTCGTTTGGTATTTTACAATAATATTTTTAGCTTCGCCTGATTCAACTATTTTTTCTAATAATTTATAAAACTTTTTCATTACTAAAGGTTCACCGCCAATTAATTTTAAATTATATATGTATGGAGCTATATCAGCAATGTCTTCTATAATATCATCTATAGTATGTTTGTCTACTAGCTTTGGTTGAGTTTTTGCAAACTTAGAAAAAATATTTTCATGTTTTAATTCTTCTGAATGCATTGTAGCCATCCTAGTACTAGAGTCATATGGAATACACATATAACAATCTAAATTACAAGTGTTTCCAAAAGCTTTTACTTGTACCTCAAGTAATCTTTCATTAAGTGTAAGCCTTCTATCTTTTCTAAATTCTACTACAGCATTACGTATGCGTGGCCAAAGTCTTATATCGTTTGATTGGATTTTTAAAGCAGCTTGACGTCTTGACCTTCCAAAATGTTTTTCTTGGTACATACAATTCTTACATACACTTGTTGCAAGCTTAAGATCAGAACCAGGAGTAACCATCTCTTCACGTAAATCATTTAGCATATCGTCGTGCTTATAGTAATCAGTACCCTTTACGTTTTTAATATTTGGTCCTATATTTTCTTCAGCCCAAGAACATGGAAGAAGTTCACCTCTGGTACTTGTATAAATCATTTGGAATGGCGCAGTACAAAACCAAATCTCTTCATCTTTAATTTGTTTTTCTAAGTCAGGTATATTCTTAAACCACTTACTAGTATCTACCTTTCCACCACCTAGAAACTTGTCGCCTGGGCCACCCTTAGTTAATTTTCTATCCATAATTTAAGTTAAATTTCCAAATGCTCCTTTCACTCTTTTATTTTTTGGTCTATAAAATTCTTCTAATTCTGGGAACACCTCGAATAAATCCATGTCCCATTTAGTTCCATGATAATATTCATCTGCTTTTAATAAGTAATCAAATGTATCTTGAATATTTACATCTTTATCTGCTTTCATTTTAAGGGCTGCTTGAATATCAGGCCAAAGTTTATACTTAGGTATTAAATCTTGCTTTATTTTCTCTGGTAAATTATTTACCCTTAAATGTTTTGGTCCTTCTAATAATGCCCAGTTAATTTGATCGATCATAGGATTTTCTATACAGAAATCTATTACTTCATAAAATCTCATTACACTTAGAAAAGAAACCAAACCATTAAAGTCAACATTAACATTATCGTATTCTCTACAATACTCGCAATTCTTTAAAACTTTTTCCCAATCAGTTCTTCTTCTCATGTACTCAATAGTTTTACCAACACCATCAACAGATGCTACCATACAAACAAGTCTAAAGTGTGGTATATAATTAAAGATATTATGTTTACCAGCTTTAGTTTCTGTTAGGTTTGTTTGATATTTAATTACAATGTTTTTAGCTTCATCCATTTCTATTAATTTATCTAATAGTTCATAATGTCTTTTCATTATGAGTGGTTCACCACCAATAATTTTGATACTATTAATATATGGAGCTAAAGCAAGAGTTTGGTCTACCATAGATTCTTGATTAGTTATTTTTCTTTTTTGTAATCCATCACCAGCTTTTTCAATTAACTGTATCCACATAGTACCATCTTTATCTATAGTAACATCATCATCATTATATATTTCATTCTTATCTTTTGATACCCACCTAAGTTTATCTTTAGCATCTTGGTCTAGTGTTTCAAATATTTCATCACTCCATACATCACCTTCAATAGCAACCTTTTGGCGAATAGTAGAATTAGCATGTACACACATGTAACAATCTAAATTACATTCAGAACCATAAACCTTTAATTGAATTTCAAGAATTCTTCCACCGTCGGTCATTTGATATTCACCAGACAATTCCATCATCTTTATCATCTGTTCAACTTTCTTCCAATAGTTTGCATCATTAGAATGAATTTTCATACAAGCAGTTCTTCTAGACCTTCCATATCTTGCTTCATCTGCTATGCATCTTTGACAAGTATATTTTGTTTGTTTAAAGTCTGACTTTGGATCTAGCATTTCACGACGAACTCTATTTAATTCATCACTATGCATCCATTCTTCTAATGATGTATTTAATACTGTATGTTTATTTGATGGTTCACCAAAACAACATACTTGATATCTTCCATCTATTTCTTGATACACTTGCGTAAATGGAATATCACAAAAGAAAAGTTCTTGGTCTTTAGCCTTTTGACTTAATGAACCTTCATCAAGTATACCAGGAATATAATCATATGTATATTCATCATACATATGTGGTTCAGCAAACCATTGAGTCGTATCAACCTTTCCGCCAAGTAAAGATTTTTTAAAGTTGTGATCGCCTGGACCACCCCGTGTCATGAACTTTGGTAGTTCATTCCATTCATCATCTTCAGCTGTGTTATTTATTTTGTCACTCATAATAGTAATTCATCCTCTTCTTCGAGCCATCGTTCAATACTAATCTTATTGATAACCCCAGCCTTTTTAATTTCTTTATATAATGTTGTAAAGGCTAACATGTTTTTGTCAGCTGCATTAATACCACCTATCTGATATTCACCACACATAGGAAGATATATTGTTACATCATGTCCAGCCCTAGCCCATTCTATTGCAGAATAACCTGTAGACCTTAGAACACAACCAGCAGTATTACATCCTCCTATAATAAGTTTTTTTATATTATATCCATGATCCGCTGCTATTTTTTTAATGTCATCAACCTTATAGCCTGCATCAGGGTCAAAGGTTACCCATTCATGTTGTCCATCTGCTCTTGCCATTCTTTCTACTTCTGTGGTTTTTGGATGTTGGTCATGGTTATCAGACATAATAAAAAATGATTTATGTTGATTTTCTGGTTTTTCTGGAATGCCATATATTAATCCATGTAAACAAGCATAGCGAAGCTCATTCATATATGCATCACCCATAATAGGGTGGCCTTCAAAATCAATTAACAGTATAACAGTTTTATCAATCATAATATATTATATCATTTATATCCAGCGAATTACATCTTCAGGCTCAGGCTTCCTATCATCTTTATCAGCTTGTGGTTCATACTTTTTCTGCCACTCTCTCTTAGAAGTTTTACATTTACCAATAGTTTGCATTAATAAAACAGGATGTTCTACACCTGGAATATCTTGCCAACCATCTTCGTAATCACCTGGGAAACAAAGAGTTGTTGAAGTATCTAATCCTTCTTCTAAAGCAAATGCTCCTAGGTTAGCAGCAAACATTCCAACTTCTATAGATACACCTCTAGCAATATTTGGCATTTCTGATAAATGCATTGGTTCATAGTAGTCTCCACCTATTACATTTTTTCTATACATCTCATTTGGTTCACAAAGTCTTTGACTATAAACTAAAAGATAAGGTGCTGTCTTAACATGATTAAAGAAAATGTTAGTACCTTCTTCTTCCCATTCAGTGATGTCATTATCTATAACACCTGGTGTAGTTTTAGTTCGTGGTATATGATTTTCGTTTGTCATCTTTTTATTATTTTTAGATAACTGCCATATCTTTTTACCCAAAGCCATTTGGTCTGGGCCATATACATTTACGTGGTATGGCATAAAGTTATTTTTAGAAGGTGTGACCTTCCATGCTTTCCATAATACTTTTTCTACTAATGATTTTGCTGGGACTTCTTTATCCCATTTCATTACGTGTCTTCTACTTCCTATTAATTCTAACGCATCCATTTCATTTCTCCTTGTGCACACTATCGTAGTGTGATTGTAATTCAGGAAATACTTCTAATAAATTCATTTCCCACTTGGTTCCGTAATAACTTTTATCCATATCTTTACAGTATTTATATAATTCTTTAGGCTGGAAGTTTTTTTCTGGTGGCATCTTAAGAAGATCTACTATTTCTCTTAGGTAAGGAATCGCTTCATACTTTGGAATTAATCTATCCTTTATATCTTGTGGCAAATTATTAGCTTTCATTTGATGTGGATAATCTATTCTCCACCAATTATGATTGTATTGTGGTAAGAAAGATTGCATCTCATATAAGTGTAATACACTAAAGAATGTAACTACAGAATTTAATTCAATATGAACATTTTTATATTTTGAAAATTCATGTATATTTTTTGTAATCTCTTTCCAATTAGATCTTCTTCTAATGTAATCATTATATCTACCAACTCCATCTACAGATACTGTTATTAAAACATTTTTAAATTGTGGAATATACTTAAAGATATTATGTTTACCAAGTTTAGTTGTAGTTCCATTTGTTTGATATTTTATTTTTATATGTTTAGCATCACCTGATTCTATTAACATATCTAATAACTCATAATGCTTTTTCATTACTAAAGGTTCACCACCAATAATCTTTAAAAAATTAATATGTGGTGCAAGTTTTACAATCTGTTTATTGATATCATCTACTGGTTTCTTTTCCATAGCTCTCTTTGACCTATGTTCTTTTTCTTCCTTGTTACCCCACACAACACTATTCCACACACCTTCATCAAATGCCATTTTAGTTCTAATTGAAGAACTAAAGTGATGACACATATGACAATCTAAATTACATTCTATACCAAATGATTTTACCTGAATTTCAAGAGTTCTATCTTGAAACTCGTATGGTTTACCTTGTGCAGTCCTTGTTGCAGACTCCATAATGCTATTCCATATTTTAAAATTATCTTTGTCTTCATCATCAGCAGCAATTCTATAATTCTCATTAGCTATCATTCTTCTAGACCTATGTATATCTTTTTCATCATTTAAACATTTAGTACAATAATGATTAACATATTCATGGTCAGAATTTGGATCTACCATTTCACTACGAAGACTTTCCATTATGTCTCCTTTCATCCAATCATTAATAGAAGTATTACGTAATGTATTATCAGAACGAACACCAAAATTACATTGAGAATAATCACCTTCTTCATCAGTGAAAGCCATGAGGAATGGTATAGAACAGAACCAAGATTTGTTACTATCAATGACTTTCATTGTAGAAACTTTATCAACATAAAATTCTACACCTTCAGCTTTTGGTAAACTGCCTATCTGCTCTCTATGATTGGCGTTAGCTAACTCAGTATTTATTGCTATTTTACCGTTTAAGAAGTCGAGAGCATCCGTGATTGCCTCGAGATCTTGGCTCTTTAAACCACGCTTCCAATACCAATGACCACCATCTTCCCCAGGATTGTCTCGTAAATATATTATTTCTTTCCCAAAATATCTAGCTTCTTGGAATAATCTTGGTGCTGGGTCCCATGTATCTTTTGTATAAACATATGTTTTAAATTTACCTAATAGATTAGGGACAGGGCAATTGATATTATTATTTGCTGGATCGAGATCCATCTTAGAATAAGTTAATATGCCGTGGTCTGGGTAATCACCTATTACTTTTTGTACTGTTTTATAATATTCTGGATTAGTTCCTAAGAATAAATGATCAAATTGAATATCCTCTTTAGGTGTTTTGTATATAGGAAAATATATTATCTTTTCGAAATGAGCTCCAATACCATTAGGGTAAACATCTGTATCACATATATCAACAACAGATTCTGGTTTAAAAAACTTTAAAGCTTTAGGATATTTTTTAGGATGATTTTCTGAATAAACAGAAATGAGTTTGCCACCAAATAGTTTCTTAAGGGAAGTCTTTTGCATATCACTATAATCATTCCAAGTCATATGAGCTAAAGTCATCATACTCCTACCCATAATCAATGTTATAGCATCATCAAATACGAATTCATTATTAAAGACTATATTTTGACAATGAATATATTTATCTTCAATGGCATCAGTATAATCACCTGAAGTAAAATCCCTATGAGTTACTACATAGACTTGTGCCTCTATACCTTTATCGTTTAGGTGGGAACAATATTCATAACTATAAAATAATAAACCATCTGCTGGTTTACTTGTACATACTATATTTAACATCGCTTCTCAAGTTTCTTAAATTATAGTTCTATTTATATGTATAAATAAAGGTATGAATAAAGATATATTATATTCCCATCTTGTGCTGTATGGAATACAAAGTCAATTGAATATTACATTAGATAATCCTAACAAGTTTGTAGATTGGACAGAGGATAATTTTGAATACGTAAGATACAATCCTAGGAAGCCTATCGATCGATGGGGGTTAAGCATAACAAGTTATGACGGTGGAGTAAGCGGTATACCTGACTTAGATAGTTTGGGAGATTACTGTATAGAAAATAATGTATCTCTTGAAGAGAGTGACTTCAATGTACCAACAGAAGTCTATAAACAATCAAAAGAATTGCAAAAAATACTAGAACCATTTAAAGAAAATTGTTATAGAACACATATATTAAAATTAAATCAAGGTAGTTACTTCCCTAAACATAGAGATCTAAGGCTAGATAATTTTAATCATATTAGATTGATTATGCCTTTAAAGAATCCATGTACATTTATAATAGAAGATAAACTTTTAAATTGGGAAATAGGTACAATGTATTTTTTAGATACTGCTAAAGTACATCAACTATTTAATACTACAGGTTTTCCAAGTTATTGGTTAGTACTTAATGTTAAATTAACAGAAGAAGTATTTAATAAAGTTACAGAACATTTTAATTATAAAGCGTGATAATAATACCTATTAATGATGAGTTAATACCAGAGTTAGAAGTGTTTTGTAAAAAGGCAAAGGAATTGGGTTATGTTAATAATTCTAGTCTTAAATTAATGCGTTATGATTGGTGTAAAGAGAATGGTGAATTCTATTGCGCAATAAAAGGTGATGATATAGTTGCTGTAGCTGGGTGTCATACATTACCAGAATTTTCTCCTAATGCTTGGCGTATAATGTTTAGAGGATGTGAGTTACCTGGGGCATCTCCTTATAAAGGATTAAACAAAGGTGATTGGAATAGTATAACACAAAGAGATTTTATACCTGAATTTATAAATTATATTCCATCAGAAGAATTATATATAAGTACTAATATAAGTAATGAACATTCAGGTAAAGCTTTGAGGAATCATAAGATTATGAACATATTAGCCAGACAAAAAGATGCTTATATTATTGACGTATGCGATATGATGTTGAATAATGTACATCAAACAATATGGAAGTTAAATATAGAACAGTACTTGAGTAGAAGGAGTAAATTAAATGTGGTTTAATTGGAATCATTTAAAAGAAGCAAAAATAAAAGCCGGAGGTAAGGGAGGCTACTGGTGGCATTTTAAATTTGCGTTTATAGAATTTTTATGGCTATTCATTGCAAGCTTAGGATCTTTAATACATGCTTTCTTCCCTTGGCTAATAGATTTTAAATTACTTAAAGCAAGAATTGCAAGGCTTAAATATCTTAAGTCAAAATTGCCTAATGACCCAGACTTAAAGAGGATACATTTCGATGATTGATACCATTGGTTATAAGAATGGAGAGTTCTTACCTTTAGAATATTGTGGTCCAACTATATTAGACTTTGGATTTATACATAATGATGCAACATATGATGTGATGCCTATATACAATGGTAATGCCTTTGCCCTTGATAGACATCTAAATAGATTTGTGGCTTCAGCTGAGTACTACGATCTTGAGTTACCTTATATACATTACTTAGGAATTGCTGGTGAGTTGATGGAAAGAAACCCAGGAATAAAAGATGGATTCTTATGGTTCATAGCATGGAGAGGATATCCAGAATCTGGTCAACCAAGAGATATTAAAAGTGCACCAGTTAATGTAGCAATGTATATAAAGCCAAGCTATCCTTTAAAGGCAGGGGGTGGTATAGTCAATGTACAATTATCCGATCAGATGAGAGTACCTGACAATTATTATAATCAATCAGCAAAGAATTTTTCATGGATTGATTTAACAAGAGCACAACTAAGTAAGTCAGAAACATATGATACAGTTGTGTTATTAGATTCTTCAAGACATATAACAGAAGGCCCAGGATTTAATGTTGGATTTGTGTGGGAAGACTACATATATACACCAGCAAATAATTGTCTTAATGGCGTGACGATGAGTGTTGTTGAAGACATATGTGAAGATACCAATTTTCATTTCGAACGATGTCATTTAAAAGAAGATATGTGGCATTTTGCTGATGAGATCTTTTTAGCATCTTCATCAGGTGGTATTACTGCAACACAAAGAACAGGAAAAATAACTGAATGGTTACAACATGAATATATAGAGAGGACGAAACATTATGATTATATCACAGAACTTTAAAGATACATGGAATAAATTCTTTAGCAAAGATAAGATACCTGTAGACACAGGTAAATATTTTAGAATAGTTCCTAATAGACTTACAGAAGAAACTAAAAAAGAATTACTTAAATTAGCAAATGAGGAAGATGCATTTGTAGATATAAGTTATAAGGTTAGTTTTTTTAAATACCCATCTAAACTTCAGAAGTTTGCACCTTGGGGTGTTGCTCAAATGTTAAGAGTATCTGAAGAAGATAGTACAATACATAAAGATAATAATAGAACAAATGAATTTGATGACACTTATATGCCAAGACGAACAGTGATTAATTATCCTCTTACTGATAATCCTTCAAAAACAAATTGGTATGATGATAATAAAAATTTAGTTGCTACTACAACATATGATAAACAATTATATCCAAGCTTGCCAGATGAGTGTTTTACATTAGAAGGTAAAAACTGTAATGCAGCTATACTTAATACTGGTGGTGGTTATCATAATGTTGAATTTAAAAATGGTGATGAACCACGTATAGTATTTCAATTATGTTTTGATAGTGATATAGATGATGTACATGAAATGTTTAAATATATGTATGGTGGATATAGAATATAATGAATATAAAATTAGATTTTGATGATGTATTAATTGTACCGCGTCGTTCTGATAAACCTCTTACACGAAAGAGTGTTAATATAGAAATACCTTGGTTAGATAAAACAGCTCACCCTATTGTTATTGCTAATATGCCTTCAACTGGAACATATGATATTGCAAAGCATATGACACCAATGAAAGTGTTTACATTTATTCATAAAGAATATAAAGTACATGAGCATAGAGATAATTTAGCTAACATGGAAGATCGTAGTTACATTGGTATTACAAGTGGTGTGAGAGATAAAGATGTAATGAGAACAATAGATATTATATCAGGCTTTGAAGATATTGGCATGATTAATGTTGATGTAGCTAATGTATATGCTAATGTTGATGGAATGATTAAAACTATTAAAACATTTAAAGAACATTTCCCAAATATATTATTATGTGCTGGTAATATATGTGATAAAAATTTAATAGAAGAGTTAGTTAATGCTGGCGCAGATTATATTAAAGTAGGTGTAGGTTCAGGGGCTGCATGTATTACTCGAACAGAAGTTGGCGTAGGGGTACCTCAATTAAGTGCTGTAATGGAATGTTATGAAGAAGCACAAGCTGTAGGATGTAAAATAATATCTGACGGTGGATGTGTTACAGCCGGTGATGTATGTAAAGCAATTGCTGCTGGTGCTGATATGGTTATGATTGCTGGCATGGTATCTAGTTGTTATGAATGTAGTAACATGGTAGAGATTGATGGCCAACAATATATTAATTTATATGGGTTAGGTTCAACAAAGCAATATAATATACATACTATAAGTGAACAAGAATATAGACCAAATGAAGGTAGAGATTTAATGATACCTGCAAAGGGTCATATAAAAAATATTATTAATCAAATACTTGGTGGATTGAGAAGTGTATGTACCTATGTAGGTGTATCTGATATCGAAGAATTATCAATCCATGCAGAATTTATTAGAGTTAATAGTACTCATAATAAATCATTAGAAAGATATGGATAACTATTTACAACAGATGTTAAATCATAAAAGATTTGGCATAGGTATTACATCTTCTGGAACAACAGGAGAACCAAAACTTATATGGAGATCTCCTGATAATCTTCGTGCATGCAATGAGGTTGCTATAAATGCTCAGAAATTAACTAGCAAATCTAAAGTATTAACTGTAACTAAAACTGACCATGCTGGTGGATTGCTATTACAAACATTGCCAGCATATACCTTAGGGTGTAAAGTTATTGATGTAGAAAAGTTTAATCCTTGGACCTTTATAAAGAAAGTAAAGAATTATACACATACATTCTTAACACCTGAGCAAATGAAAGCAGTAATGATGACTAAAGGGTTTAAAGATTGTGACTTAACTGGTATAAGAATATTAGGTGGTAGTAATCCAGTTAGTTGGGAAATGATAGAAGCCTTTGTATCAAAGGGAGCATTAGTACAACCTAACTGGGGTATGAGTGAGATAGGCCCGATGGTTATTAATGCAGAGATAAATAGTATAGATGATGTAGAATATTTTAAAAATGAAAAACCAATATTAGGGAATACGTATTGGTGTGATTGGAAAGTTGTTAAAGGTGAATTATATGTTAAAAGTGATATGTGTATTGAACCTGGGTGGTTTGCAACTGGAGATATGGTTTCTGTAAATGATGCTGAAACAATGTATTCTCAAGGTAGAAAATTGTATAAATATAATTAGATAAGTAATAGATGGGTCACTTGGTCTCTTTCGGCTCCTTAACTGTTCTTCTTCGGTTGACAGCGGATGGTGAATAACTTATACGTGGGGTAACTTTTATCGAACCAGGTGGTCCTTCTATTACTTATCACTTTTATATTATATAGTTATTAGATGAGCGCATGACCGCACTCGACTTCGTAAAAAGGTTTCGGCCTTCATCCTTTCGGGGATGCGTTTATTGATCCGGGTGCGCTCTTCTAATAGCTATGTATTACACAACACAATTATGATTGAAAAAATATTAGCGGGAACACTCGCAATTTCATTAAGTGGATGTAGTATGTTAGGCGGTTTCAACGCACTAGATCCCAAGAACTTAATTAAGACAGCAGCAACGACTGGTGTCACATACGTCATTGCAGGCC
>TARA_B110000438_G_scaffold71305_1_pt1 | contig 35229 bp, 32 predicted proteins | sample TARA_B110000438 | Tara Oceans TARA_B110000438 (sample SAMEA4398413) | marine metagenome | biome: Polar Biome; feature: [MES] marine water layer (ENVO:01000295) within the mesopelagic zone...; material: water (ENVO:00002006), including particulate matter (ENVO:01000060) such as...... | reverse complement strand
TTTTATCGGAGACTAGTCCATAACTTGGGGTAAAAAGCATACCAAATCTGATCATATCCCGCATTTTAGCCATAAAACCTCCATGCATTACTGCAATACCATTTCTTGGGGCTAAAAATGAAGCATCTGCTTCAGCACCAATGTGGTACCAAATTTCTTTACTTAATGCATCTTGGAATGGCATATTTGTTATTTCTTCAACTAACCAAGCAAGGATAAAAGTATTTAAACCCGAATAAGAGTACTCAGTACCAGCTTCAACTTCCCGTTCAATAATCGTTTCTCTAATAAAGTCATAAGGATTATCTTTTGCTAGATCACTACGAAAACCATCACCAATGGACATGGAATATAGGTAGTAACAACTTTCTTTAGAAATGTAATCATCTGAGCAATTGAGACCTGTAGCCATATCAAGAATGTTTCTTATGGATATACCAGCAAAACTAGTATCCTTTAAATCACTAATATAGGTTTCAATTGGAAGATTGACATTAATCAAGCCCCGCTCTTCATAGATTCGTATCAAAGTTGCCGGTAAAATTTTTGCTACGGACCAATATATAGGCTTTTCGTATTCTTTCATCCTAGGATAGACTTCAAAAATAATTTTACCTTGATGACTGATAACAACACCCATTGCGGTTGACTCATCGCTGTGCAAATAATCATAAAAACTTAATTGACCTTTTGGTGTGTTGATTTTATAAGACGCTAGATCTTTAGAAAGTTCTTTTTTTAATTCTTTGACTGGTCCATTTCGATATACATTTACCGTGGGAAAGATTCGATGCAGATTCTTGAAGTTCCACGCCATATCTGACCCATTCTTAGTCCACCATATATCGCTATCAGGTAATTTAGAAAATTGATCTTTTACAGCATCAACTGAAGATGAAGATTCAAATACAGAAGTTGAATAATTAGTTTCTTTGGGTGCTTCGCAGCCAATAACTAAAGAAAAAAATACGATCAATGAAAATTTATATTGTTTGGGCATCGTTTTTTCCTTACAAGTTTAGACCGTGAGCATTATTATCATTTAAAAAAGCATTTGTTAATTTTATAAACTATCGTAATAGACAATTTAATACAAAAATTGATACCGCAATATGAACCATTACTTAAAAAAAATAAATTTTTTTTTCAAGCTCATATTACAAAGAAATAAGAGTATAAGTCTTGATAGTCAAGCAAAGTTAATTCATGATTATTTTAAAATTATGAGAAAATAGTGTATTTATATCACGAACATTCCATTAGACTTTTGAAAATGGAATAAGGGCATGCGCAATATTTCTGTTTGAACTAAATAGTTATTCTTAAAGCTCTTGATTCTTATCATAAAGAATTAAGATTATACAGTGACTCATTGGAAAATTGATGACTGCAACAAAGCAAAAAAAAGAATGTAAAGTCGTTTTTATGCCATCAGGTAAGCGAGGATACTTTGATAAAGGAACCTCATTATTGGGTGCCGCCAGGCAACTTGGTGTCGATATTGATTCGGTTTGTGGCGGTCGAGCTCTTTGTGGTCGTTGTCAGGTAGAGGTAACAGAAGGTGACTTTTCTAAGCATAATATTCATTCGTCCTTCGCATCGGTGGAAATAATTACTGAAGCAGAAAATAAATATCATGAAAGAAGAGGCCTGGATCAAAATAGACGATTAAGCTGTCAAGCCCTACTTATGTCTGATGCTGTTATAGATGTTCCAGCTAGTTCTCAGGTTCATCAACAAGTGATTAGAAAAAAGCATGAAGCACATGATATTGATATTGACCCAATTATAAAGTCTTATTATGTTCAGGTTGAAGAGCCTGATATGCATAAAAGTGCTGGTGATTTGTTACGTCTAATGGATGCTTTAAGCAAAGAATGGGATTTGGAAGCATTAACATGTTCATTAGAAGTGGTTCAATCTCTGCAAAAAGTTTTAAGATTGGGTAAATGGAATATTACTGTTGCAGTGAGAGATAACTCTGAAATTATTTCGGTCTGGCCCGGATTTAAAGAGATATTATATGGTGTAGCGATAGATGTTGGTTCTACGACTATCGCCGCACATTTATGTGAATTAAGTACAGGCAAAGTGGTTGCAAGTTCAGGTCTGATGAATCCTCAAATTCGATTTGGCGAAGATTTAATGAGTCGTGTTTCCTATATCATGATGAATGACGGTGGGGAGCGTGATTTAATTAAAGTAGTAAGAGAATCCATCGATAAAATCATTGCTAATCTTGTTAAAGAGCACGATATATCTAGCTTAGATATATGTGAAATTACTCTAGTTGGAAATCCTATTATGCACCATCTGGTGCTTGGAATTAATCCAATAGAGCTAGGTGCTGCGCCATTCGCCCTAGCTACGGATACGAGCACAACCATTAGGGCGTCAAAACTAAATATCAATGTAAATCCTGGGTGTTATGTATATGTTTTACCTTGTGTTGCAGGGCATGTTGGAGCCGACGCTGCTGGTGTTATTTTAGCTGAAGAGCCTTACGCGAAGGATGAAATTTCTTTGGTCGTAGATATTGGAACAAATGCTGAGATAATATTAGGAAATAAGGATAGATTACTAGCTGCATCGAGTCCAACAGGGCCTGCTTTTGAAGGAGCGCAGATCAGCTCTGGTCAACGAGCAGCTCCTGGAGCAATAGAGCGCGCTCGAATAGATCCTGTTTCGCTTGAGCCTAGATTTAAGATTATTGGATGTGATTACTGGTCAGATGAAAAAGAATTCCTAGAGAATCTTCCAGCGGGAGGTATTACTGGGATTTGCGGGTCAGGGATTATAGAAATTGTAGCTGAATTGTATTTAAGCGGAGTGGTTGATCAAGATGGCAAGATCAATGAGAATGCAGCTTCCCGATCCAAAAGAATAATAGAGGATGGTAGAACATACTCATATTTATTACATCAAGGTGATCAAGATATAAAAATCACACAAAATGATATTAGAGCGATCCAATTAGCAAAAGCGGCATTGTATGCTGGCGTCAAACTTTTAATGGCGCATTTAAAGATAAAAAAAGTCGACCGCATTCGCCTAGCTGGAGCTTTTGGAACTCACATCGATGTGAAATATGCAATGGCGCTAGGGCTTATTCCAGATTGTGAGTTAGAGCAAGTTTCATCAGCTGGAAATGCAGCAGGAACAGGCGCAAGAATTACCTTATTGGATAAAAAAAGTAGAGCAAAGTTAGAGCATGAAGTCAGATTAATTGAAAAAATTGAAACTGCGGTTGAAAAATCTTTTCAAGACGAATTTGTAGCTGCGATGGCACTACCTCATCAGAAAGATGATTTTACTAATTTAGCTACAGTTTTTAATTTACCTGAACGAAGTAAAAAAGCCTCAGGGATGAACATGAGAAAAAGAAATAGAAGGCGTAAGAGCTAAAATAAGACACAAAGTAAATCAGTTACAACATTTTTTATGTCACTTTTGTGATAGATAGAAATTGTAAACACTGTTAAATTATTTTAATCGACATCACAAGAAGGAAATAATTATGAAAATTGATTTAGAAGGGCAAGTTGCTATTGTCACGGGAGCTGGAAGGGGGCTTGGCAGAGCTCATGCAATAGCTCTTGCTGAAAGAGGAGCAAAAGTTATCGTAAATGATCTGGCTACAGAAGGAAGTGTTTCTGAGAATGCAGAATCTGTTGTGAACGAGATAGCAAATAATGGTGGAGAGGCTCTTGCAAATGGAGCTAATGTAGCTGATTTCGATCAAGTTCAAGCTATGATTACACAGGCTATGGATGCATGGGGTCGTATTGATATTTTAGTTAATAATGCTGGCATTCTGAGGGATAAAACTTTCCTCAAGATGACGCCAGAAGATATGCGAATGGTTGTCGATGTTCATCTTATGGGCTCAATGTATTGTGCGAAAGCGGTATGGGAAATTATGCGTGAACAAGCATATGGTAGAGTTGTATTTACCTCATCAAGCTCAGGGCTTTATGGGAATTTTGGCCAGACAAATTATGGAGCGGCAAAGATGGCTATGGTAGGTATGATGAATACACTGCATTTAGAAGGGATGAAATATAATATTAAAGTTAACTGTCTCGCTCCAGCTGCAGGAACAGAAATGACTAAAGGTTTATTTCCTGAACCTGTTTTTGATTTGTTGTCACCCGAAGCTGTCAGTCCTGGTGTTGTGTTTCTCTGCAGTAAGGATGCACCAAGTAGAATAGTTCTGGGCGCTGGTGGTGGAAGTTTTGACATCTTTAAAGGCTTTGAGACAGTAGGGATAAATTTACTCCCAGATGCATTGACTGCTGAAGGAGTTGCAGAGCACTGGCAAGCCATTTGTGATGAAAAAGGGATGGAGGAAACCCAGAGTGGAGCAGAACAAACTCAAAAATTTGCAATACAAGGCGCAACAAAATTAGGCCTTGATTTAAGTTAATATAAAGTGAAAAATTAAAAATAAAATTAAGGAAATATTATGCGTGAAGCAGTAATTGTATCAACAGCTCGAACACCGATTGGACGTGCATATCGAGGCGCTTTTAATAATACTGATGCACCAACTATGGGTGGACATGCGATTCGACATGCTGTGTCTAGAGCAGGTATTGAATCAGCTGCTGTTGAGGACGTAATAATGGGCTGTGGTATGCAACAAGGTACTCAAAGTCAAAATGTTGCTAGATTATGTGCTTTATCCGCTGATTTACCTGTAACTACGGCAGGAATGACAATAGATAGGCAGTGCTCTTCTGGCATGATGGCGATTGCTACTGCATCAAAATCAATAATGGCTGGCGAGCATGACATACTGGTGGCAGGTGGATTGGAATCAATCAGTTTGGTTCAAAATGAACATGCGAACATGTATAGAATTATTGATAAAAATCTTACGGCAAAGCATCAGCACATTTATATGCCAATGTTAGATACTGCAGAAGTGGTCGCTAATCGCTATGATATTAGTAGAGATGACCAAGATGCATATGCCTTGCAGAGTCAACAAAGGACGGCGAAGGCTCAAGATACTGGAAAATATGATGATGAAATTGCACCATTAGCTTCCAGTATGGGTATTATGGATCGTGAAACTGGTAAAGTTAGTTTCAGGGATGTCATGCTTGAAAAAGACGAAGGTAATCGTCCAGAAACAAATATTGAGGGTTTAGCGGGGCTTAAAACAGTCAGGGAAGATGGCTTTATAACAGCAGGAAATGCGAGTCAATTATCAGATGGTGCATCCGCTTCAGTATTAATGAGTGCAGATCTAGCAAAACATAATAATATTGAGCCATTGGGTTATTATCGCTCAACGGCAGTGATGGGATGCAGTCCCGATGAAATGGGGATTGGTCCTGTTTTTGCAGTGCCAAAACTACTCGAACAAACTGGGCTAAAAATGGAAGATATTGATCTCTGGGAGCTTAATGAAGCGTTTGCTGTTCAAGTTATCTATTGTCGTGATCGATTAGGAATTCCCAATGATAAATTAAATGTTAACGGCGGTGCCATATCGATTGGACATCCTTATGGGATGTCTGGGGCAAGAATGGTAGGTCATGCTCTGATAGAAGGTAAGCGAAGAGGTGCACGTTATGTTGTATGTACTATGTGTATTGGAGGTGGCCAAGGTGCTGCTTCGCTATTTGAGGTTGCATGATAAATCTTTTTGAGATGATAGGATAAATTATGCGTGCATTGATTTGTAAAAAATACGGTCCACCTAATGATCTCTGTCTTGAATTGATGGACGATCCAGTTCCTAAAAAAAGTCAATTATTGGTGAACGTGAAAGCTGCTGGAATAAATTTTCCAGATGTATTAGCCATTGAAGGAAAGTACCAAGTTAAAACAGAACCACCATTTGTACCTGGAAATGAAGCAGCAGGAATTGTTGAAGCAATTGGAGATGATGTGACTCGGTTTAAGCCTGGAGATCACGTGATAGTCACCAGTAATGGCGGCGCATTTGCCGAAAAGTGTATTGTTGATGAAAATAAGTCAATTAATTTGATACCAGAATTGAATTTTTCTCAAGGGGCTGGGTTTATGGTCACTTATGGAACGAGTTATCATGCTTTGCATCAATCAGCGAATATCCAGAAAGATGAGACATTACTGGTATTGGGGGCAGCAGGTGGAGTGGGTATTACCGCAGTGGAGATTGCCAAAGCTAAAGGCGCAAGAGTTATTGCTGCTGCCAGTAGCGATGATAAATTAGCTTTTGCGAGAGAGGCTGGAGCTGATGAACTTATTAATTACTCAGAAATGCCATTAAAAGAGACAGTAAAAGAATTGACACAAGGGAAAGGTGTCGACGTTGTTTATGATCCGGTGGGTGGCAAATTAGCCGATGAAGCATTAAGAGCGACTGCTTGGCATGGGAGATACTTAGTCATTGGTTTTGCTTGTGGTGATATTCCAAAATTTCCAGCTAATATATTACTTCTTAAGGAAGCCAGTATAATTGGAGTATGGTGGGGAACTTGGGCAGCAAAGAACCCTAAGTTACATTTTCAGAACTTAAAAGAAATTTCATATTTAATAAAAACTGGAAAATTAAGCCCAAAAATTACAGAGGAATATTCTATTGAGCGTTACCAAGATGCGTTTAAAGTGATCACAGAGAGACGCGCGAAAGGTAAAGTTGTACTTACGATGACTGGCCATTAAAAAAAGGAAAGTAGAATGAAATTAGTTGTTCCTGTTGAGGATTTAAATGATTATATTGGCAAAGATATTGGTCATTCAGACTGGTTTTTGATTGATCAAGACCGAATCAACAAATTTGCAGAGGTAACAATAGATCATCAATTTATTCATGTTGATGAAGCGCAAGCAAAGAATGGCCCTTTTGGATCAACTATTGCTCATGGCTTTCTAACACTTTCAATGCTGACTCACTTAACTGAGTCATGTGGCTTAATACCTCAAAACTCAGTAATGGGTATCAATTATGGATTTGATAAGGTTCGTTTCTTAATGCCTCTAAAGGTTAATAATCGTATTCGAGCTAGAGTAAAACCTCTATCGGTAGTAGAGAGAAATCCGGGTCAGTGGCTTATGAAGTCAGAGGTTACGATAGAGATTGAAAATGAAGAAAAACCTGCATTAGCCTGCGAATGGCTGTCATTAGTTTTTACAAAATAGAAACTTTCATCTCAGATATTAATTCTATGGTTATTTATAATACTTAGATCCAAAATGAGAAATATATATAAATAGCTATCACGAAACTAAGTATCAACCCAGTAGCAAAGATATCTTTTCGATCCCAGCTTTCACGAATTACTTTTCTATCCAATGTTTGATAAGTCAGGCCTTGGATGTCATTTTGATTGGGAGCCGATGTCGAGTAAGAAGCTATACAAATAATAGCGCTACATATAACAAATAGTAAACCTGAAAAATACAAGAAGTTAAAGTCACCTATGTAAGCAAGAAGTTCTGGGTTAGCTATTTTTTCTTTACCAAAAAATGCTTGTATAACCAGTTTCATCATACCTAATAGAAACCCAAGTGAAAGACCCCAGGTCGCTCCTTTGTTATTAATTCTACTGTTAAATAATCCAAATAAAAAAACAGCAGTGATCGGAGGAGCAAGATAACTTTGGACGCTTTGTAAGTATTGATATAAACCACCTTTTGATATCAGTGGCATGATTGGAATCCATAATAATCCAAGGATAACGACGATTAATGTCGCTATACGTCCGACTTGTATAAGTTTTTTATCGGTAGCGAAAGGTTTTAATTTTTTATAAACATCAAATGTGAATAATGTTGCTGTGGAATTAAATAAAGACGATAGTGAACTCATCAGTGCGGCAAGCATACCAGCGACTACAAGTCCACGAAGCCCTTCAGGTAATAAACTTGCAACCATAGCAGGAAAAACCTGATCACCCATAATGTCGCCATTGTTATCTGTGGAGATTAAGATTAATTCTTTTTCGAAAAGAGCGGCTCCAATGAGACCTGGAATTAAAAATATTAAAACTGGCCATACTTTCAGGAAGGCGCCCCATAGCGCACCTCTTCTTGCGGTTTTTAGATCTTTTGCAGCCAGTGTTCGTTGAACAATATATTGATCTGTGCACCAATACCAAATTCCAACAATTGGGGAAGCGATTAATATACCTAACCAAGGAAAATCAGGGTCTGATAGAGGCCGCCAAAGAGCATACTGAGCTACATTCTCGCTAGCAAATAATTGTAATTCATTAAATCCACCTAGTTTTTCGAGGCCATAGTAAGTAATGGCACAGGACCCAATAATCAGAATAATTGCTTGTAAAGAGTCCGTGAATAAAACTGCACGAAGGCCACCAGCTACGGTATAAATTCCAGTTAATGTGACAGTTGCAATTGCACCTATCCAGAATGCATTTTCTGGAGATCCAAAGGTGTCTGGTAGTAATGTTTCAAATACTAAAGCGCCAGCATAAACTGTTACTGAAACTTTCGTTAATACATAAGCGATTAAAGAGACAATTGATAAGATCCAACGCGGTTCTTTACCAAAGCGTTTCTCTAGGAATTCTGGCATGGTGAATACTTTTGACTGGTAGTAAAAAGGCACAAAAACCCATGCTAACAATACAACAATCCATGCATGTAGTTCATAATGTGCCATTGCTAGTCCGCTAGATGCGCCTTGTCCAGCCAATCCAACAATGTGCTCTGATCCAATATTAGATGCAAAAATAGACGCACCAATAGCGAAGAAACCCACATTTCTTCCTGCTAGAAAATAATCAGTAGATGTTTTTTGATTTCGGCTAGCATAGTAAACAATACTTATAAGTATAAAAAAGTATAAGCCTATAATCATCCAGTCAAAAGTTGATAACATGTCGTTATATTTTCCTTTTATAAAAAACGATTGATATAGTTGGAGAGTGAATCTAGTCGACAGTAAACTTTAGCATTTTTTTTTGAGAAATAAGTAGATGATTGAATGGGCAATTAAGATATGAAAAAGACAATCACGTTACTTGGAGATATTGGCGGCACTAATGCACGTTTTGCAATCATAGCAACTGGTGATAATGCTTATTCTAACTTCAAGAAACTCCGTTGTGATGACTTTAAAACACTGATTGATGCAATTATCTGTTATTTGAAAGATATTGAAGTAGAAAATATCGAAAGTATATGCATAGCTATTGCTGCACCAATTTATGAAAAAAAAATAAAAATTGTTAATAATCATTGGTTTGTAGATGAAGATGAACTCTATAAGGTCTTTAATGTTAGCAGTATAAATATAATAAATGATTTTGCAGCGATTGCTCATGCGATTGATTCAATTGATAAGTCACATTATCTGGATTTGGGTTCTCAAGAGCCAATAAACATTAAAAAATTGCAATACAATATTGGTATTGTTGGACCAGGAACAGGGCTGGGGAGCTCGGGTTTAAGAAAACTATCAAATAGACCGATTACTTATGCTGCAGAATTGGGTCATGTTGGCTTTGCGCCTCAAAACGAGCTACAAATAGAATTAGTTAAAGTTTTAAAAACCAAATACGACAGAGTTGTAAACGAAACATTCGTTTCTGGACCAGGTTTGAAAAATATATTTTGGGCTTTGCATGAAATTAAAAGTAAATATTATTCTGAATACTCATCAGAGGAAATTTTTAATCAAATTAATAACAATAATCTGGCAAAACAAAGCACAGAAATATTTTTTGAGATGCTTGGGCAAGTCGCTGGTGATTTCGCTCTTGCAATTGGGGCCTTCGATGGTGTTCTGATTGCTGGTGATTTGGTTAATAATCACGCTAAACTAATAAAAGAAAGCCAATTTAGATTTGGCTTTGAGAATAAAGATAGTTATCGTGGCTTGATGCAAAAGATACCCACTTTATTGATTGATGTTTCAGAGGTTGGTTTGTTGGGTATTTATGAATTTCATAAGGCAAAAAAAGTTGAGTGTAATTAAGTTATATGCAGATAATCTTTAGATTTATAATCTTTTCTCTAGTCTTTTTATTTATAGCTTCTTGTGTGAATAAATCATCAAAAGAAATTTCATTTATTGAATTGACGATCTCTGATATTCAAGAGGCGCTGTTATCCAAAAAGGTCAGTTGCAGAAGTTTAGTGGAGGGTTATCTTAAGCGCATAACAACTTATGATAAAAGCAAAGGAATTAATGCTATCACCGTAATTAATTCAAAGGCACTTATTAAAGCTGATCATATCGACCAATTAATAAGTAATGGTGAACAACTGCCTGAATTATTTTGTGTGCCAATTCTAGTTAAAGATAACTTCGATACTCATGACATGGTAACTACTGGCGGCTCTAAAACACTTTTGGATAATTTTCCTCCTGATGACGCTTTTATGGTTCGAAAACTTCGTGAAGCAGGTGCGATCATTATTGGTAAAACTAATATGGCAGAATGGGCATTTAGCCCGAGAGAAACTGTCTCTTCATCATTTGGTAGGACTGCAAATGCTTATAATATTAATTATGTCCCAGCAGGCTCATCAGGAGGGACTGCTTCTGCAGTAGCCGCTAATTTTGCTGCTGCTGGGTTGGGAAGTGATACTGGAAACTCTATAAGGGGCCCTGCATCACATCTGGCTTTATTTGGAATACGCTCGACAATTGGGCTTACGAGTCGTGACGGAATTATTCCACTCATATTTGATCGAGATATAGCTGGCCCAATGACGAGAACAGTTGAGGATGGTGCACGAATATTTAATGTAGTCGCTGGCTATGATTCTGCTGATTCGTTAACTATCGCTAATATGAGAGAAGAAAATTATTCAGATTTTCTCAATATTGATGGATTATCTGGAAAGCGTATTGGTATTCTGCGGGCATTAGTGGATCAAGAGGGTGCTGATGAGGAAATTAAATCTATATTTGCTCAAGCAATACAGGATATGGAGTCTGCTGGTGCAGTTATCGTTGATAATATTAAAATTAGTCGATTTGCAGAATTACAAAATGAAATTAAATCTTGTGCAAGTTTTCGTTATGACCTGAAGCGTTACCTGAAAACACTAAATTTACCACCATTTCTAGATGTAAAAAGTTTGCTTGATTCTGGGGAATACGTGGCTGCATCTAAGAATGGTCTGGAGTTTTTTTCACAATTTCCATTAGATTTAAGCCCAGAAGAAAGACCCAATAGTTGTCAATTATGGCCAAATAATTCTCTTCGTAATGAGCTACTTGCTAATACTATCTCAGTTATGGATTCTGCAAATATAGATGCTTTAGTGTATCCGACTTGGTCTAATCCACCAGCATTGATCGATCAAGCTTCTGAGCAATATAAAGGTGATAATAATCAATTTCTTTCCCCAAGTGCTGGTCTTCCAGCAGTTACTATTCCTATGGGTTTTTGGGAGAATAAATTACCTGCTGGATTACAAATACTGGGAAGGCCATATTCAGAAGGATTATTAATAGAAATTGCTTATTCTTACGAGCAGCTGACTCAGCAACGTCGTCCTCCAGACGGGTTATATTCTATTCCTTAACGTATAGATTATTTAGCCATCAGTGATACTTTAAACACTCTTGAGTCACCACGATCACGTGGGTCTGATGCAGCGATCCAAGATTCATTGTCTTTCATAATTACCTGCACATCACCAAAATCATAACTATGTGGCACAGTTTTATAACCATAATCACCCAGTTTAGCAATAACTTCTTTTGGCAAAGGATTGTTTATTGTGAAGCCATTATAAGTAATTTCATCTTCTGGTAATAACTGATGATGAAATCTCGTGGCTTTAACTGCCTCATAGGGGCTCATTTTAAAATCAATAATATTCGTAATAACTTGAAAAACACTGGTAAAGATAGTCGAGCCACCTGGAGTACCAAGAACCATCTCAACTTTATTGTTCTTTAATATGATTGTTGGCGACATGGAGGAGAGCATTCGCTTCTCGGGCTGTATCTCATTTGCTATATTTCCTACGACACCAAATATATTAGGAACGCCAGGTTTAGCACTAAAATCATCCATTTCATTATTCAAAAGAAATCCGGCACCTTCAACAACCACTCCACTGCCATAGTTCCAGTTGATAGTGTAAGTATTCGATACGGCATTACCCCACTGATCAACGATAGAATAGTGAGTTGTATTAGGTGATTCTATACCAGGACTTACTCCTTGGAGTGATGAGATACTTTCTGGATTTACCTCCAGAGCACGGCTTGCAATATAATCATCACTTATTAAGGTTGTTATATTAGTGTCAAAAAAGTCAGGATCGCCAAGATATTCAGCTCGATCAGCAAAAACTCTTTTTTCCATTTCCGCCACCAGATGAATGTATTGAGGCGAATTATGGCCTATGCCATCAAAATGATGCTTGAGAGAATCCTTCATTTTCAATAATTGGATTACTGCAAAGCCTCCAGAGCTTGGTGGTGGTGAAGAGATGATTTCATATTCACGCCATTTTGCTCTTAGTGGTTCACGCCATTTCGCTTCATATTTCTCAAGATCCATTTTTGTAATTAAACCATTACTTTTGAGCATTTGTTTTACGATGAGATCAGCTGTTTCACCACGATAAAAATCGTCTGCACCAAATTTAGCAATACGTTTAAGAGTTTGAGCGAGCTCTGGTTGCTTGAAATTTTCTTTTACTTTGATGGAGCTAAAGTAAGTTTTGAAATTTGTTTTATCACCAAACCAATTTAATGAGTTATAAATATCATCCACTAATATTTTTGCTGGCAGAAAACCATCTTCTGCAAGAGATATGGCTGGTTCAATTAAGTCTTTCCAAGGAAGCTTGCCAAAACGCTGGTGCGCACTCCAAAATCCTGCAACGGTTCCAGGAACACCAACAGCTTGACCGCCAATTAATGTTGAGTTTTCAATTACATTGCCATTAAGATCTAGATACATATCTTTATGAGCGGCTAAAGGTGCCTTTTCACGATAATCTAAAAACGCAATTTCATTATCCATTTTAATTGTCATGAAACCACCACCACCAATATTTCCAGCATCAATAAATGTTACCGCCAAAGAGAATCCTGCCGCAATGGCAGCATCTACAGCATTACCTCCTTGATTTAGTATATCTTGACTAATTTTAGCCCCATATTGATCTGGAATAGCAATTGCTGCAAAAGCATGAGTTTTAGATTGAATATTCTTTTGTGAGCTTATCTGGATTTCTTGATTGATTTTTTCGCTGCATCCATACAGTAGAAAAATAAATACAAACCAAGTGAGATTTTTTTTAATATTCATTGCTATTCACCCAAACTTTAATAATTATATTGTTCTATAGAGATATCCATGCAGTTTTTAAGTCGGTGTATTTCTCTAGTGCATGAAGAGATCTATCATGACCATTTCCTGATTGTTTCACCCCTCCTAATGGAACGGTTAAATCAGCACCACCATAACAATTAACATGGACAACACCAGCGCGAATTGATCTAACCATCCTGTGAGCTTTACTGAGGTCAGCTGTCCAAACAGCTGCAGCTAAGCCATAAACGGTTGCATTTGCGATCTTTACTGCTTCAGCTTCATCCTTGCAAGTCAGAATACTTAAGACTGGACCAAAAACTTCTTCCTGAGCTATTTTCATATTATTATTAATGCTGGTGAATACTGTCGGCTCCATATAAAAACCGCCTAATTCTTGATTTATTTGCTTGCCACCAGATTTAAGAATGGCACCTTCTGTTATAGCGCTTTTCACATAATTTAGATTTTTATTAAGTTGGTCTTGAGACGCAATTGCACCTATATTGGAAGTTAGATTCAAAGGATCCCCGACAATAAGTTTTTTGGATTCACTTATAAGCTTTTCCGTAAATTCATCAGCAATAGATTCTTCAATAATTAACCTTGATCCCGCAACACAAACTTGCCCTGAATTTCTGAAGATACCTCCCAAGCTATGTGTTACTGCCTTATCTATATCTTTGGTATCAGCAAATACAATATTCGGTGATTTACCACCTAGCTCGAGATAAACTCTTTTTAAGTTAGAGCGGGCTGAGTACTCAAGAATTTTTCTCCCCACTTCGCCCGAGCCAGTGAAAGCTATGACATCCACATCCATATGCATAGCAAGCGCTTTCCCAGTAATTTCTCCATCTCCAGTTATTACATTGAAAACCCCATCAGGAATACCTGCTTCAGCAGCAAGTTCTGCTATTCTTAACAATGATAAAGATGCACTTTCAGCGGGTTTAATTACAACGGAGTTACCCGCACACAGTGCTGGACCAAACTTCCAGGAAGCTATCATTAAGGGGAAATTCCAAGGAATAATGGCACCAATTACACCTATTGGTTCACGGTGAATTAATCCTAGGATATTTTCTGAAGTTGGAGCAATTTCACCGTACATTTTATCTATAGTCTCTGCATAGTAACGGATACATGCGGCAGCACTTGATGGTTCAGCCATAATAGCCATATTGATTTCAGTGCCATTATCTCTAACACCCAGCACAGCGAGCTCTATTGCATTTAATTCAATTAGTTCGGCAAACTTATTAAGCACTTTTTTTCGTTCTTGAGGCGTTGCTTTTGACCAAGACCCACTTTCGAACGATTTTCTTGCCGTTATTACAGCTTTATCGACATCATCTAAGTTTGCATTTGCAATCGAAGTTAAAATTTTTCCATCTATCGGGCTTATAACCTCAATAGTCTCTGCTGATTGAGCTGGCATCTGTTTACTACCAATAAATAAATTCTGAGCTTTAATCTTTTTATTTCTTAGGGCATCGATGTCTTCTTGTTTAATCATATTTGATCTCTTTTTTTATAAAATGAGTAATTGTTTGATTCAAGAAACTTAAATTATGAGCTTCTAGTGACAGGCTTTTCCATATTTTTTTAATCGGAAGTAGTTATAAGGAAGTGGCGTCAAGAAACCAGCAACCAGCATTGGTATTACTGTATATAGGGTAATTTTAGCTTGTCCGCCCGTCATTATATAATCGACAGCATTCATCGCCACTTCCATAGATATCATAGATATTAATGACATTCCAATAGCAGTTTTGAAAGCTATTTTAAGGATCATTTGTCTTGAGAGAATTATTGTTTCTAAGATGATTGAAGTAATCAGGCCATTCATGATAGCGAGCAACATAATGCCCATAACTGGAAATAAAATACCTGAAAATTGAAAAAATAATATTGTACCAAAATCACCAATTGAGCAGCCAATCAAACACCATGTAGTATTTATAGCCGCATTTCTCCATGTATGTTTACAGTTCCAGCTTATTCCTGGTTGTGGTATATTTTTTTCCATTAATTTTTTACCTAATTTAGTCAATTTGCCTTCTTTGAGCTCTATCAAAATACATGTCTATTTTATCTTCATTATACATTTGTCGATAAAATGAATCGGGATCACATTCGTAGGGATAGATTACCGTATCAGGATTTCTAACCCATTTACGACGCCTAATAGGGGGTTTTTTATAATTATCTGGGTCAATAAGTGTGATCACTCCATATAAGCTGTTTCCATCTTCACTGAGAGTATATATTTCATTCATTTTTGCCTCTTCAGAAATAGGCTCACCTCTAAAATCTCTCACATTTCCCTCTAAGAGTTGTGTATCGATTATTAGATTATTACCGTCCCATCGACCATTAGAAAATCCCATTGATGAGGTTGGGTAATATTCTGGTGGATGACGACTATCCTTAAATATTCGTCTAACTTCACTATCGACCTCATATAAAAAACTATACTTATTTTTACTTTCTAGTATTTCAAATGGATAAGCTCCCCAAGCAACCATCGCAACAATTCCTGGAGATACGCAGCGAACATTAGGTTGGTCATAGTGATCAAGATAATCTTTGTGCCATAATTTGGCTTTATCGGTTAGGTCCATCGAGTATTTTCGAAAATCCATGCCAGGTGCTGGTGTCCAGATTCCAGTCATATCTTGTGGTGCAGGAGGTAGACCTGTTTTTTTAGGGGTAACTCTAGTTGCAATCCAATCACCGCCTGGTTCTGGTAACTCAGTTGCCCCTTCAATGGTAAAGGTACCAGTCATTTCAGAATTCAGGAAGGTACCTGTAAGTCTTCGATTGAAAGAAAAACCAGCTAAATCCCTGCTATCAATAATAATTTCTATGAGATTATCATTGATTTTTACTGGCACAGGTCCTCCTTCGACATGCCCTAACCATTCCCCATTTAATTTTTTTATAGAGAATTGACCCATTATAGGTGCTTTATTGTCTGAGGGAGCACCAATTATTATTGAATTATCAATTTGTGCTTTTTTACCATTAAGCACTATCATCCATTCTCCTTCGATAGGGCTTTTTGCGAGACTAATTGAGGACATTGTAAGAATAAAGAACAAGAAGTTAAATCCAAATATTGTTTTGAATTTTGTGTGCCCCCAATTATTCATTAGATTTATAAATTGATTCATTATTTTTCACCCAATTCATTTAATTCAGGATATTTTTTACCTAAGCTTGAGCCATCTGGTAATTTGATAGAGATTACCGATAAAAGTTTTCTGTTATCTCGACCAGGATGACCAAAGACACTGACTCTATCACCAACTTGTATAGTTTTTTTAGTCCATCCTTTTCTAACCAAAAGAGAAGGGCTGCTTGTTCTTATATCCCAGCTTTCCACTTTATTATCTTCATTAATTATATCGATGTAATAACGAACATGTGGATTTCGAAACCATATTTCAGTTATGACACCATTGATAGCTATCGTTTTTTCTGCCGTGAATTCAACCGCAAATGAGTGGTGAGCATTAACTGAATTGAAGGCTAGAAAAATCAATGAGGTAATAATTAATTTTTTTACATAAATATGCATAGTTGTTCTCAAGTAATTGATCTGATCGATTATAATGTTAAATGATATTATTTGTTTACGCTATTGATGGCACCATTACCTTATAAACGGCCCTAAAGTATTTAGTGGTTATGTTATATTCTCAAACAGTTTAGAAAATATCTATAAATTATCTTAACATTGAATTTTTAGGGCATTAAAGTAATGCAATTTAATTAAATATTATAAAATTAAATAGAGGAGTCAAATAGAAGATGAAAAAGATTATTGCATCCTTAATAGTATTCATACCGATATTTGTTTGGGGTGAATCTAATGAAAAAGAAATAAAGTTTTATGTTGAAACAAGAATAGATCATGAAATTAAGAAAATGTCGGACGATTTTTTAAATTTAAGACCAATGCTTGGCTTTGACTTTCCTAAAATGTCATTGTCAGAAGCATATATTTGGCAAGGAGAGATGGCTAAATATCTTGGTGAGAGATATGGCAAGACTGTTGGTTACAAAACTGGAGGTCATAATGTAGGACCAACTTTTCCTACGTTTCCAGAGGGTGGTATACGTGGTTTAATTCTCGAAAAAATGTTGTTACCTAGTAATTCTAGTATTCGAGTCAACTCTACAGTTCGGGGTTTTTTGGAAGCAGACTTTGCTTTTCGAGTTAAGGATGATTCCATCAATATGGCTAAAAGTGAATTAGAATTATTGGCAGGGATAGATGCCATCATCCCATTCGCAGAAATACCTGATCCTTATTATGAGGAAGGAACCAGAACCATAAATGGAACAGTGGTATCAAATATGGGCAGCAGATTTTCTTTCCTAGGTGAACCTGTAATGATTGCACCAACAGAATCATGGGTAAATAAAATCAATAACTTTAGCTTTGCAGTTCATAATGAAGAAGGCACATTAATTGAGAGCGGTAAAATTAAAGGGTGGTATAAACCTCTCGAGGTAGTTAAATGGCTTCGAGATCATCTTATATCAAGTGGTATCAAACTAAAGGCAGGAGATATTTTGTCCTTAGGTAATATTGGAATCATTAGACAATTACATCAAAATTCTCCAAGAGGTCCAGCTTATAAAAGTAATTCATTTATATTGAGCTATTTTGGTCTTAGTGATGAACCCATGACCGTCACTATTAATATTGATCGATGAAAAATATGAGAATTAATTTTTCTTGGCAAAATAAAGCTTTTTTTATTTCTTTATTATTGATAGCGCTGGAGGTTTTTGCGCATCATGGTTGGTCTTATTATCAAGATGAAATTTCTATGGATTTGACTGTTTTAGAGCTGCGTCTAAGAAATCCACATGATCGTATAATAGCAATTGATAAGAATGATCAAAAATGGAATTTATTATTAGCGCCTCCAGCAAGAAATCGACGATTTGGTTTTGATGGAAGCATTATAGAAGTTACTGATGAAATCGTTATTTTAGGGCAAAAACACATCAATAAAAATGAATTAAAAATTCACTGTATCTATAAAAATAATAATCTAATTTATACCTATCGTTATCCCAATGGTCAGACCAGTCATGATTTTATGCGTCTTAAGGGTAATTGTTAGAATTAAAAAATGTTATTTAATCGAATATGAAAATATATTTTTTGATTCAACAAAGATATGTGTATCATTATCAAATAAGAAAGTACCTCATTTTTCCAAGGAGATTCTAATGCGATTCAGAAGCAAGCAAATTCATGCAGGGGTTACACCTGATCCAACTACTGGAGCAATCTTGACACCTATATATCAATCCACAACTTTTGTTCAGGAGTCGGTTGATAGTTACTTAGCAAAAGGTTATTCGTATTCCCGTTCAGGTAACCCAACAGTAAGAGCATTAGAGAAAAAATTAGCTGAATTAGAGGGTGGCTATGATGCCACTTGTTATGGAACAGGCATGTCTGCAGTAAACTGCACAATGTTGGCGTTTTTAAGCGCCGGGGATCATGCGATTATATCTGATGTAGCTTACGGCGGAACCTATAGGCTGTGTACAAAAGTGTTGAATCGATTTGGCATAGAATTTACTTTTGCGGATACCTCTAATCCAGAGGATGTTAAGTCGCATGTTAAAGAAAATACTAAGCTTTTTTTAACAGAAACACCCGCCAATCCAACAATGAAGCTTTCTGATATCGCTGCTATTTCAGAAATAGCTAGATCTGTTAATGCGGTTCATGTGGTTGACAATACCCTAATTACTCCTTGCTATCAGCGTGCAATTGAACTTGGTGCTGATTTATCATTACATAGCACGACTAAATATTTTGATGGTCATAATGCAACTGTAGGTGGTGCTGTGATCGCTAGGACAAAAGAATTAGACGCTAAAATTCGCTTCATACAAAATAGCACAGGATCTATTATGTCACCTATGGTTGCTTGGCTGACTCTTCAGGGATGCAAAACATTGTCAGTCAGAATGGAGGCTCAATCAGCCAATGCTCTTGCCATAGCAAGATTTTTAGAGAATCACCCTAAGGTTAAGCAAGTGGCTTATCCTGGTTTAGAGTCTTTTTCTCAGCACGAACTGGCAAAAAGTCAGGCGTCTGGTTTTGGAGCAATGTTATGGTTTGAGGTTGAGGGTGGCCTCAAAGCTGGTAAGCAATTAATGGATTCAGTGGAATTATGGACTTTAGCTGAAAATTTGGGATCGGTTGAATCATTAATCACGCATCCTGTAACAATGACTCATGCTGATGTTGATGAAGCTGAAAGAAAAAGGGTCGGCATTATTGATGGCTTGGTCAGGTTATCAGTCGGTCTTGAAGATGGCGAAGATCTAATAGAAGCTCTTGGTAATGCATTGGATAATGTTGGAGTATAAAGATAGTGATTAATTTATTGCTATTAAGCTCCCCTAGAGAATCCATGACAGAGGTAAAGTGACACTGTCAAAAGTATCATTGCTGTAGCTTGGTGTGCTGCAGCCAGTGCAGTTGGTACCAATAATAATAGTGTAGAGATACCCAATACAAATTGTAATACAGTCGTGTGCATTAACGCGTTCACGGCTTTTTTTAATCTTATGGGAAGTTCTAATTTTCTAGCTTTGAACCAATATAAAGTAATTGAGATGAATGTAACAAGAGTAAGTATTCGGTGACTCAGTTGAACTGTGACAATATTCTCAAAAAAATTTATCCAAGTTGGTTTTAACGCAAATATAGTTGGTGGTAACCAGTAATCTCCCATCATTGGGTATGTGTTGTAAATTTTACCTGCTTTTAAACCTGCTACAAAGCCTCCAGAAACAATGGTAATTATTATCAAAACAGTCAATGCAATCGTCTTAGTTGACCAATTATTTGGTGTATTTTTTACTGGATAAATAAGAGTTAGTGCAACCCAGAACATAAAACTATAGATTAAAAAAGCCGAAGATAGATGTGCTGTTAATCTATATTGACTTACTGCGGGATTGTCTACTAGACCACTTTTGACCATATACCAACCTAGAACACCCTGCATGCCTCCCAAAATGAGCATTAATAAATATTTTGGGAATTCATTTTTTTTGATGTAACCTTTGGCAAAAAAATAAACGAAAGGAAAAAAGAAGACCATACCGATTAATCGTCCAAGTAATCTATGTAAATATTCCAACCAGAAGATTTGCTTAAAACTATTTACATCCATTGTGAAATTTTTAACAAGAAATTCTGGAGATTGCTGATACATACCAAAAGTTATTTGCCAATCCTCAGCAGTTATTGGTGGAATAATACCCAGAATAGGTCGCCAATCGACCATTGATAATCCTGAGCCAGTAAGACGGGTGACACCACCCAAAATGACCATAAAGAAAACCATGGCACAGCAGATAAAAAGCCATTTTGCTACTATTAAATTTTCATTTGAGATTTTATTCTCGATAAGCATTAAGAATTACCATTTTTTGTGTTTAAACTAATTTCTAACTCAGTTCTTGCTGGAGTTAATTTAACATTTATCAACTCTATTTGCCTCGTTTAGGTTCTAAATTAGTTGGTTGTTACACTCATTTACAAGTCTTGTTGATATCAACTTAGCATTAAATTTTTCAGCGGTAATGATGTAGTATATTTAATTGTCTCCATGCTGAAGCTTGAGCTAACATCATAAAGATCGACTTTAGAAATCATTTCTTTGTACATTTGGTCGTAACTATCCATATCTGGAACTACTGCTCTAATTAGATAATCAGTATCTCCACTTAAACGATGCACTTCCATTATATTTGGATTGACTGAAACCATTTTATGAAATTCTTCGAACCATTTAGCCGTATGTTTGTGAGTTCTAATTGAAGAGTATACCGTTAAATCTAGACCAATTTTTTTTGGATTCAGAAGTGTTACTTTAGAGCTTATTATTGAATCTTCCTCAAGTGCTTGAATTCTTCTCCAGCAGGATGAGGTGGATAAATTTATTTGCTTTGCAAGTTCGCTTACTGATAAAGATGAGTCCCTTTGTAGTGCTTCAAGTATTAGTATGTCTTTTTTGTCCATTTTAATCCTTTATTTTAATATTTGAAAAAATATTTTATATTTATGTATTTAATTGAAAATTATTACTAATTATCTATGTTTTTTTAGTAAAAAAGAAACAATTTTTCAGATAAAATCATATATAGTCTTAGTAAGAACAAAATACTATAAACCCTTTACTTTGGAAGAATAATGAATCAAATCGATACTATTGATGCTAAACAACAAATGATCGCTCAAATGGATGAAGCGGTTTCAAAAGGCAATTCAGATACAGATATATGTGCCAATGTTAAGGCTGTTCTAGAAGAATTTGTGAGACCTGATGTTATTTTGCTCGATCCATTATTTCTTGAGCCTAAACCTGAAAGTTATGCAAGAAGGCTCTTTCATCGAGATCCCGCTGGTAGTTACTCGATTGCAATAATGGTTTGGGGTCAAGGGCAGGGTACACCGATTCATGATCATGCCGGATTATGGTGTGTCGAGTGTGTGTATAGTGGCAAAATTAAAGTAGATTCTTATTCAATGCACGGATTGCCTGAAGATGATGTAGTCAACTTTAAAAAAATGACTTCAGTTGATGCAGGATGTGGAAATGCTGGGAGCCTTATTCCACCATTTGATTATCATACTATTGAAAATGCTCAGCCCACACCCTCGGTGACAATGCATGTTTATGGAGGTGATATGAACTGGTGTAATATTTATCAACAGAATGACGCAGGCAGATATGCTAAAGACAGAAGAGAACTTAGCTTTAGTCAATAGATTTATTTTATGGAGTTAATCATTATTTTTTTAATTTTAAATGTATCCATATAAATCAATCTATCAGATAGAAAACAAGCTTCCTCCTCATCGTGTGATACGATCAATACAGTTACACCTTTTTCTTTAAAAATCTTTTTTGTCTCGTGATGAAGTTGACTTTTTAAATTTTGATCTAGAGCGCTAAAAGGCTCGTCCAATAATAGAATGTCTGGACATGGCGCCATGGCCCTTGCAAGAGCGACGCGCTGTTGCTCCCCACCTGAAATTTCATGTGGAAATTTGTATGCTAATTTATCTACCTCAAATAATCCGAGATAGTTTTTTGCCACAGTATATTTATTTTTATCTTTTTGAATACCAAAAGATACATTATCAAGAACATTAAGATGAGGAAACAATGCTTTATCTTGAACTACTAATCCAATGCATCTTTTTTCTGGCGGCAATATGAAATTCTCATTTGCAACAATTTTTCCATTTATCTTGATGGACCCAGATAATTGATCTTCAAGTCCAGCAATAATTCTAAGTAGGGTAGTTTTACCACAACCTGATGGACCTAAAATTGAAACAATTTCACCACTATTAATAGATAAATTAATATCAATTAAAACATGATCATTTCTCTCATAAGCATAGTATAGGTTTGTAATTTTTAGAGCTGTCATATTGCTACTTATCCATTGATCTTGAAGAGCTTATCATTTTAGTGAGTAAAATTATTGGTATTAGACCTACTATCATTATAGCAATCGCTGGAGCAGCTGCTTGGAACATTCTCTCTTCAGCTGCATAGACGTATGTTGAAACAGCCAAAGTATCAAAATTGAATGGCCTTAAAATTAATGTCGCTGGTAATTCTTTAACAACCTCTGATATCACCAGTAATATACTGGTAAGGAAGCTAGTTTTTAGCAATGGAAAATGAACTCTGGAGAGTAAGTTCCAGCCACTCGAATTCAAAGTTCTAGCTGAATCGTCTAATTGAGAGCTAATCCTATGAAAGCCTGACTCAAAGGTTGAATTAGCTAATGCATATGATTTTATGACATAGGCAAATATCAAACCTATTAAACTACCCGTTAAGATAATATCTGTGTTCATGAATATACTGTTATCAACTAACGCGAATAATTGAACAATGCCAACAGCTAAGATTAGCCCAGGAACAGCATAACCTAGAGACAAAAATGAGCTTAAAAAATTAGAAAATCTATTCTTATTAAAGCGAATAGAAAAGTTAACAATTAAGGCTATTGAGGCACATAATATTCCAGCTGTAATAGCTAATAAGATTGAATTTATAGAGGCTTGTATAAATTTTTCATCAAAAAATGCTAAGTTATAACTAACAGCCCATATCGTAAGTTCTGTAACCGGAAGGACAAAACCTATTAATATAGGTATGAAGCAAATAGAGAATCCAAGAACAGCTTTAATTTTTGTCAGTTTTATTTTTTTTGCAGGTTTAAAGGTAGAGGCCCCAGAAGTGTAAAGTTCTTTTTTCCTTGATATTTTTTCTAACCAGACAAATGTTGCAACAAAAACTAATAACATTGATGCCAGCTGCATCGCGGTGGTTAAATCGTACATACCATGCCAAGTTCGAAATACTCCAGTTGTAAATGTCTGAATAGCAAAATGATCAACTGCACCAAAATCAGATATTGTTTCCATTATCACCAGCATTAAACCTCCAATAACAGCTGGTCTAATGATTGGTAGTGAAAGTTTATAAAATATTTCAAATTGATTTAAACCCAGCATTCTCCCTGCTTCGAGCATGGATCTGGATTGATTCAAAAAGGCTGCTCTAGAAACAAGATAAATATAAGGGTAAAGAGTGAATGAAAAAACAATAATAGCGCCATAAATATTTCTAATATTTGGAAATAATATAAAACTCTGGTCTAGTGAAAATATTTCTCGAATAAAGTTATTTGCTGTGCCATAGGAATCAAAGAAACCTGTAAATGTATAGGCAAGGATATATGGTGGGGTAGCTAATGGGAGTATGAGAGCCCATTCTAAAAATTTTTTACCAAAGAAATCATAGTTTGTGACTATCCAGGCAGAAGTAGTTCCAATGAGAAGTGAGATAAAAGAGACACCAATTACTAAATAGAAGGTGTTACCGATGTAATCAATCAATACATAGTTGTAAAGATGAGTCCAATTTTCGGAATAGCCACCAAAAAGACTAAATAGCACTATAAGAATAGGCAGCAGAAAAAGAAATAGTATTAAAAAGGGCGATACTGCCCAAAAGGATGGAATCGAAGGTTTAAACAATCTATTAACTCTCTAGGATAAAGGCCAACTATATCAAAAAAACGAGATAATAGATTTTATCTATTTCCAACCCGCTCTATCCATAAGCCTAATGGCATCAGGATTATATTTTCCGTAATCAGCTACAGATGTTCTATCCTCTTTAAATCCAGTACCAAAGTTAGCAATAGAAGGGTGAGGATTAATGCCATTCAAAACTGGATATTCAAATGAAATATTTACCATATATTCCTGAACTTCTTTAGACAGAAGAAACTCTAGAAACTTTGTAGCATTCTCACTGTTAGGAGAATTTTTTAATATACCAGCACCACTTATATTTATATGAGCACCACGATTTCCTTGATTTGGGAAATGTATTTTAACTTTTTTAGCTGCTTGCAACTGGTCATCACCAGATCTACCGGAAAGCATGATTCCAATATAGTAACTATTGGCAATGGCGATATCTGCTTCACCATTTGCAACTGCAACAATCTGAGCTCTATCACTTCCTTGTGGGTTTCTTGCAAAATTCTTCACGAAGTCTTTAGCCCATCTTTCGGTTACCTCGATACCATGATTGGAAATTAATGAAGCAACTAGAGATTGGTTATACATATTGCTAGAGCTTCTAATCGCAATTCTTTCTTTCCATTCTGGGTTTGCTAGATCTTCATATGAGAGATTATTAATTTCATTTTCAGATACTTTAGTTGGGTTGTAGTAAATTACTCTAGCTCTTTTTGCTATCGCGACCCACTCATCATTGGGTCCTCTCAGATTTTCAGGAACAACAGATTTTATACTTTCAGAATTAATTGATTTGAAATAACCTTCTTTTTGGACCTTCCAGAGATTGCCCGCATCAACAGTAAAGTAGATATCTGCTGGAGAATTTTGGCCTTCTACTCTCAATCTTTCAATTAAGGCACTGCCATTTCCAGATATAATATTAACCTCAATACCAGTTTCTTTGGTGAACTCTGAATATAAGGCATCGTCAGAATCATAATGCCTGGATGTGTATACATTGACCTCATCAGCGAATGTATTACTAAATGAGAAAATGACGATATAGAGAGTAGTTATTAGTTTTTGGATTTTGTTCATAATTTGCTCTTAATCATAGGTTCAAAATTTATTTTGTTTTATTCTACCTAAATGAGAATTATTCTCAATAATAATAAGTAATACTAATGAAATGTTTAATTCCATAAGATTTGCTTGTTATGAAAAAATTTCTTTTCCATATATAAGGAAGCGTTGCTAGAATAGACGCCTAAAAGAATGAGATTCTGCCCTTCAAATGCCTTCTTAAATGAGATGGTAAACTGATCCATTTATCTATTGATGCTCAATAATATCATTTAGGAGATTTTAATTGTATTTCAAAAATATATTTAAAAACGTTGGCTGGTTATTTGGTTTATTACTGGCTTTTAGTGTGTCAATTATTGCCAGTTATGCTGCAGAATGGATTGGGGAGGATGTTTTAGGTTTCAATCGTTCGCCAATTAGCGACATCATGATGGCAATTATAATTGGTATGATTATTGCTAATACAATCCCCCTAAAGACGACAATACAAAGTGGCTTAAAATTTTGTGCTAGCACAATACTTCGCATTGGAATAATGTTTTTAGGCATTCGCTTAAGTCTATTTGGTGCGGGAAAGTTTACTCTGGTAGCGCTTCCATTTGTCATAATCGCAATTATCATCGGCCTAATTACGGTGAGAATGTTAGGTCGCTCGATGAAATTATCACCACAACTAACTGGACTAATCGCTGTTGGAACCAGTATTTGTGGCGCTACAGCAATCGTAGCAACGGCACCTTTAATCAAGGCTAAGGAAGCTGAAGTTAGTTATGCAATTGCTTGCATAACAATATTTGGACTAGCTGCTATGTTTTCTTATCCATTTCTGGCTCATTTTTTATTCGCAGATCAACCAGTAATGGCTGGATTATTTCTTGGTACATCTATACATGAGACTGCCCAAGTTGCTGGTGCTGGATTAATGTATCAATCGCAATATGATGCTCCTATGGCTTTAGACATCGCGACAGTGACCAAATTAGTGAGAAATCTATGCATGATTGCAGTCATTCCTCTAGTCGGTATTCTATATGGACAGCAAGATCAAGTAATGCAATCAAAGGGTAAATGGTCATGGCTTGGAATGATTCCATGGTTTATTTTTGGTTTTGCCTTTATGTCTGCCATCCGAACAATAGGTGATTTAAGTGAAACTCCTTTTGGGTTGATTAATATAGCCCAATGGAATGAATTAGTAGGCTTGATTAAATCATTAGCTGAAAAATTACTATTAATTGCAATGTCTGCTGTTGGTTTAACTTCTCTCTTTCGGGGTATGAAGGATATTGGCATTCGACCTTTTATGCTTGGATTATTTGCAGCCATGTTGATTGGTTTAGTGAGTCTTGGAAGTATTTACTTTTTCGCAGAATTTCTGCTTGAGCTATTTGGTATCGACTCATAGTAATTTTTTTCTACTACCAGTGAGTGATTATTTCTAAATTCACGTAATGAAAGAATGCGGATTATTATGTCTCTTTTAACTAAATTAGCCATAAAAAAAGTTCTGACAAAGATATGATTACTTGTAAATTAAATTAAGCAACCTATTGAAAGTAATAAATTTATTCATATACTTTTTTATTTAATTATTGATAAATCACAAAACTTTGACTCGTTAATATCTAGTTCATGGGCTAGTATTTAGCCGTTATTTGAGTTTATAACAGTAAGATATCATGATCGATAGTTGATCTTTTTTTTATAGAAGTAATTGAGGTAAAGTATGTCAGGCGAAAAAGTTACAGGAACCGTAAAGTGGTTCAATGATGATAAGGGTTTTGGTTTTGTTGAGCGAGAAGGTGGTCCGGACGTATTTGTTCACCACAGCTGCATTCAAATGGAAGGATTTAAAACGTTAAAAGAAGGTCAAACAGTAACCATGGAAGTTAGCCAAGGTGAAAAAGGTCCTCAAGCAGACTCTGTAGTAGCAGGCTAGAGTCACGTTCATAAAATATTGATTATCATCCTGGGGTTAATTCTTAATTCCAGGATGTATCAATTTTCGTTTTTTTATTGTAATTGCCATCATTGTGCTGATAGTTATTTAATCAATAATAAATCTTAGATGGTGTTTATCTAAAATATTGTTGTGGATTAATTTTTAAAATCAACATTCTTTAAACTCTTTTTAAAGTTTTCCCGTCAAATAAAATTTTGTGATTATCCATTAATAATGACTTAATATTAAAATAGATTTTACGGAGGAATTAGTCATGAATATATACTTAAAGTTAACATCACTGTTGTTGATTTTGTTTGTTTTTTCTAGCTGTGAAAATTCCATCTCTGACGAAGCATTTGTTTTTATTCCCAAAGGATTAGTTGACATTGGTTCAGAGGATGGACTTGATTCTGAAAAACCAGTTAAAAGATATTCAGTCAATTCATTTTATTTGGCAGCTCATCCAGTCATGGTTTCAGAGTTTAGAGAATTTATTGATGCCACAAATTATGTAACCGAAGCTGAGAAATACGGTGATTCAGGTGTATTTTCATTTGAAAATAAGCAATGGTATCTTCAGGAAGGCGCTTACTGGGAGTATCCTGCAGGGCAAAATAAAGATAAAGCAATAGATAACCATCCCGTTACACAAGTAAGCTGGAATGATGCTCTTGCATATGCGACCTGGAAAGGAGAGAGATTGCCCACAGCAATAGAGTGGGAGCATGCCGCAAGAAATGGATCTAATAGTCGAACTAAATACCCATGGGGCGATAATATTAAAGTAAACAGTCAGCACAAAGCTAACGTCTGGCAAGGTGAATTTCCATTTATCAATACCAATGAAGATGGTTTCATGATGACATCCTCTGTTAAGCAGTTTCCTGCATCACCAATAGGTCTTTATGATATGGCTGGTAACGTGTGGGAGTGGACGGATTCTGAATACGAAGAAGGTAACTCCAAATTAATGAAGACCATAAAAGGTGGTTCTTTTTTGTGTGATCCTGATTTTTGTCATGGCTATAGAGTTTCTGCGAGAATGGGAACAACTCCCGATACAAGCCTCATGCATACAGGGTTTCGAACAGTTAAAAATTAAAAAATAAAAGCATATAAAATTCTAATCAATAATATAGCTTTTATTCATATCTGGAATTACAAAGGTGTTTAATCATGAAACTAAGAACAAAATCAAACTCAATCAGATTAAGATTAACTCAATCTGAGGTAGGGCAGATGAGTGCGAAAAAAATTGTTAAGGAAACCATAATTTTCCCCAACAGCGAAGCTCTTACTTATGAGTTAAAAGTAGTAAATGATGATCGAGATATAACAGCAAATTTCTACAAAAGTACAATATCTATAGAGATTCCTGAGAGTGTTATTGATCGATGGTCTGGTTCAGATGAAGTATCAATATTGGGCTCAGTAAAGATAATTGACCAAGAGGAATTATCCATACTTGTCGAAAAAGATTTTCAATGCTTATCTCCTAGGGATGAGGATGAAACAGATATGTTTCCCAATCCAGATGATAGTTAAATAAAATATACAATAATTAAAACGAGATCTAATATGACTTGGATTAAGACAGTTAAATTTGAAGAAGCGATCGGTGAAGTTAAGGAGTTATATCAGCGAATAAAGGGCCCTAATGATAATGTTGATAATATTATGATGGCACATAGTTTGAGGCCTCACTCAATGGTGGGGCATATGGCGCTTTATAAAAATGTTATTCATCATCCTCGCAATACATTGCCAAAATGGTTGTTAGAAGCAATAGGTGTTTGTGTGAGCAGCATTAATAATTGTGATTATTGCCTTGAGCATCATTACGAAGGAATGCGAAAGCTCTTAAATGATGAAGAAAGATCAAAAAATATTCGTATCGCATTGGTGCGATGTAAGGCTGAAGAAGTATTCGAGGGTATTGAGCTGGCTGCAATTATGTATTCAGTTAAATTAACTTTAACACCAGAAAAAATTTCATTAAATGACATTGAAGGACTCAGAGAAACTGGTCTTGACGATGGGCAAATTCTTGAAATTAATCAAGTGGCAGCATATTTCGCCTACGCAAATCGAATGGTTTTGGGTTTGGGGGTGAATGAAGATGGGGATATTATTGGGCTCTCTCCCAATGATAGCGATGATATCGATAATTGGAGTCATTCCTAATTTACAACTTATCGATTTTTCAAGAGTAATTGATGAGTAAAATACTTTGGCAGCCCAACGATAGTAGTCTCAGAAGCTCTGCAATGTATCGATTTATGTGCATGCATGGGTATGATAATTATAATGATCTTCATCATTGGTCAATTACTGAGCGTGAGAAATTTTGGATTAGCATTATTAATTTTTGTGGTATCCGCTTTTCTAAACCATATAAATATGCGTTAACAGAAAATGATGGTATGGCATCTGCAAAATGGTTTTCTGGTGGAGAATTAAATTTTGCTGAACATTTGCTCAAGAATAATGGAAATCAACCTGCCATCATTTTTCGGGGAGAAAAAGGTCTTAGATCTGAGTTGAGCTTCGATGAATTGAGAAATCAAGTTGCCTCAGTAGCCAAATATCTCAAAGAAATAGGGTTAAAGAAGAACGATTGTGTTGCTGCTTTTTTACCAAATTGTCCTGAAGCAATTATTGCGATGTTAGCTTGCAGCAGTTTGGGTATCATTTGGTCCTCATGTTCTCCAGATTTTGGACTAGAAGGTGTAGTGGATCGATTTGGTCAAATATCTCCAAAATTATTAATTACTGCCAATGCTTATTTATACAATGGTCAGCAATATGAATCATTAACATTGGTAAGTAAGATTGTTAAAAGAATACCTAGTATTCAAAGCACCTTGTTGGTTTGTTTTATTGATGATGATACGGAGATAAATTTTAGTGTTGATGAGACTTTATGGGATGATGTTATTAGTGTCAAAGCAGATCTAGAGTTTATTGCATTACCCTTTGACCATCCTTTATATATTTTATATTCATCAGGAACAACAGGTGCCCCTAAATGTATTGTACATGGTGCGGGTGGGACCCTAATACAGCATATGAAAGAGCATATTCTGCATTACGATATTAACTCAAATGATCGTTTGTTTTACTATACTACCTGCGGTTGGATGATGTGGAATTGGATGGTTAGTGGATTAGCAGCTGGTGCGACTCTTGTTATTTATGATGGCTCACCTTTTTATGAGGAAGGCAGAATATTATGGAGATTAGCTGAAGAAGAAAAAATATCTGTTTTTGGAGTGAGTGCGAAATATATCTCAGCTCAGGAAAAAGCAAAAATAAAACCAAGTCTGGAATATAATCTAGATTCATTAAGAACTCTTCTATCTACAGGATCACCTTTAGCACCCCAAGGCTTTGATTATGTGTATAAAAATGTGTCAAATGATCTGCAACTATCATCAATCTCTGGTGGTACTGATATTATCTCATGTTTTGTTTCTGGTAACCCAATCTTACCAGTGAGAAGAGGAGAATTGCAGTGTCTGGGGCTTGGCATGTCTGTTGAAATATTCAATGATTCTGGGCAATCAGTGATTGAGAAGAGTGGGGAGTTAGTTTGCTCTAGAGCAGCACCATGCATGCCTATATATTTCTGGAATGACGCCAATAAAGAGAAGTATCATGCGGCATATTATGAAAAGTATCCTGGTATATGGTGCCAAGGTGATTATGCAGTTATGACTGCATCAAATGGTATGATTATTCATGGTAGGTCTGACACGGTATTGAATCCTGGAGGGGTTCGTATTGGGACGGCAGATATATATCGTCAAGTTGAAAAACTTGAGGAAGTTGAGGAAAGTATCGTCGTGGGTCAGAGCTGGAATTATGATGTGAGAATTATTCTATTCGTAGTATTAAAAGATGGTTTGATTTTAGATAAACAGCTTAAATTATCTATATGTAATGTTATTAGAAAGAATACGACGCCTAGACATGTGCCTGAGAAAATCATTCAGATTAAAGAAATACCTAGAACACGAAGTGGAAAACTTGTTGAACTCTCTGTTAGAAGTGTTATACACGGAGAAGAGGTAAAAAATAAAGAAGCACTTGCAAACCCTGAATCATTAGAAAATTTCAGGGACTTATTAGAGCTGCAGAGTTGATAATGATGAAAAATAAATTAGACAAACTATATACTACTCAAGGGAAAGTAATTCCTGAGTGGATCGATATCAATGGTCATATGAATGTTGCTTATTATCTAAGAGCTTTTGATTTAGCTGTTGATAAACAATGGATTCAATTAGGAATGACGCAAGAATATATAGAGGTTGAGAAATTTTCGACTTTTTCTGTTGAGTGTCATATCACCTATCAAAAAGAAATGAAGCTAGATGAAGAATTTATAATCGAATCGTCGATATTGGCCTATGATGAAAAACGAATTCATCTTTTTCAAACTATGCTAAATGCAAATAATAAAGAAATTACAGCAACGGCAGAATGGATGATTTTACATATAAATATGCGAACTCGAAAAGTCGCTCCATGGTCAGACAAAATTCTGGAATCAATAGAAAAAATGGTTTCAAATCAGGTAATTGCTAATTGGCCAAAAGAAGCTGGCAAAAAGATGGGTATCAAAATACCACTTTATTCTTTATTGGACGAAGAGAATTAAGAATTACTCTTTATCTTTATCGGAAGTTTTATTTTAATCTCGAAATTATCTTTTGATGTAATGGCTTGTATTGTTCCCTTATTTAATTCAATACCCTGTTTGGCAATGGCCAGCCCAAGACCAGAACCACTCTCATTTTCTTTTGTGTCTAATTGCTTTGATCGGTGAAAGGGTTCGAATATTTTTTCGCTATCTGATTGATTGACGCCTGAGCCATTATCGATCACTGATATTTGAATAATTTCTCTCTCTTTTGTTATTTCAAATAAGATGTCAGCACTGTTTGGTCCATATTTCACTGCATTACGTAAAATATTTTCTAGTGCACTTTTAAGAATAGATTCGTAACCAAAAAAATCTATACCAGGTATTGTCTTGAGAATTATTTTGTTATTTATTACTGAATTATTTTTGAATTCAAAATTAATATTTTCAATAACCTCATTTGCTAGTTCATTAAGGTTCATATATTTTTGAGGCTCATTTTTTGAGGCATCTAAACTAGAATATTTTAAGATACTACCAATTAACTCATCCAAAATAGTAATTTCTTTTTTGATTCGAAGGTATTCGATTTCACCATCGATATTTTTTTGATGAGCAATATCTAGCGCAACTAGCATTCTTGCCAGAGGAGAGCGAAGTTCATGCGAGATATTCCGAAGTAATTCTTCCGCCTGTTCTTCATATTGAGATAATTTTCCGGACATTCTATTTATGTCACGAGCTAGGCTACCAATTTCATCTTTTCGATCACTTACCGATTCTGATACTTTAGTTAAGAAGTTACCACCAGCAATTGAGCGAGTTGCGTGTTTAAAATGCCTTATAGGCTTGGTTATGGCGCGTGAGAGTATATATGAGACTGAAATACTCAATAACATGACACAGATAAAAATTAACCAACGCATATTGTCATTAAATAAACCCTCCAAGGAGGTATTTTTTGGAAAAAAGTATAATTCAAAAATCTTTTTGTCTGGTCCAATAAGAACAGATATTGAGTTTGCAGGTCTTAAATTATCTGGAATAATAAGATTTCTTCGCTCAGATTTTGTCCTTTTTAATTTTGGATTATGATGAGAGAGTTCAAAATGATTTTGCCAATTAACAATTCTTCTGGGAACCTTTCTTCCCAAAATATCTTCTTTGTTGTTATTCAGAAGAAATATTCTGAGTGGATATTGATCTCTGTTATCAATATTTTTTAACCAAATTTTTAAGCCAGAGTATCCTTGTGTATTTAATATTTCTCCTGCTCTGATAACAGTCTCATCGATTTCAAAATTAGTATAAATTTGTTCCATACGTTGATGATAGTAATAACCAGCCAAAGCCGCAAAGGTCATGGTGACAATAATTATCAACCAAAATGACGCAAAAATTCGAATAAATATATTTTTCATAGTTTAAATTATTGATCGCCTATTAAGGCGTACCCAACTCCTCTTTGGCTATAGATAATGTCTTTTATTGCACCTAGTTTTTTAAGTTTTGTCCTTATATTGCTTATATGAGTATCAATACTTCTGTCGTAAGGAACGAATGAGCGCCCTAATGCATATTCACTTAATTCATCTTTATCCACTGTATTACCTTGATTTATGGTAAGACAGGACAGTATTTCAAATTCTGTCCCAGTTAGTGTTAAGTTTAGATTATTGTATTTTGCTTGACGTGATTTTGCTGACAATTCAATCAGACCATAAGAGATATGATCTTGCTTGACATATTGTGATGAACGTCGAAGGATTGCTTTAATTCTTGCTAATAACTCTGGTGTACTAAAAGGTTTAGGAAGATAATCGTCAGCTCCAAGCTCAAGACCTAATATGCGATCTTTTTCTTCACCACTGGCCGTGAGCATTATTATAGGGATCGGATTATCTTTTCTGATCTCTTTTAAGGTTGTTAATCCTGATATCCCCGGCAACATGATGTCTAAAATCAATAAATCATAATGGCCTAAAGAGCTAAGTGCATTTTCTTTGATTAGAGTAATTGCATGTTCACCACTGTGACAAGCCTCAACGTCTAATTGATATTGCGATAGAAAATCTTGCAATAATTCGCAAAGTTTTTTGTCATCATCAATTAAAAGAATACTTTTTTTGCTGCTCATTATTTATTAAGCCTTAATTTTTTATAATATGTTTATTGTATTTTTGCATGCAAAGTTAATAATTATTCTAATCTTTAACAATTCTTGACAATAATAAAAGATAATTGACAGTTATTTTAAGACTAATAAATTACTATTATTTAATAATAACCTTTATTAAGAGTTGAATAAGCATGATAAATATTAAAATTATACTAATGGTATTAATGATGATGTTTGCATGCACTGTATCTGCAGATGATCCTGAAACTAAAGAAATGTTATGGGGTGGAAAATTTGAGAAGATATCAAAATTTTTAAATTTAGATTTAGATCAGCAGAAAACCATTAAATCCATAATGTATTCCTTATCTGAGGAAATGGGAAAGAATAAAGAGAGGTTAACAAGACAAAAGAAAGCTTTGATAAAGCTTGATCCTAATGAGGATGACTATAAGAATAAACTTCTAGAACTATCAAATGAAACGACTGTATTGATAAAAGAGCAGATAATGTTGCGAGGTCTATCTCGCGAAAAAATCAATGACGAGCTTGATGCTGATCAGCGTAAACTGCTAGACAAAGTATTTACTAATATTGATTCTAAGGAATTAAAAAGAAATAAATTTAAACGAAACAGTGACGAAAAAAAATCTGATCATAATATGAGAAAAATGAATGATAAATTAGATCGACGACTGAAAAAAAAGCGACGAGACAAGAGTTAGCTGAACTTAATATTTCCTCTATTAAAGCGGTCATTTATTGACCGTTTTTTTTATTTAAACGTAATAAATTGTATGTATTTATATGGTTACCCTAATAAAGTAAATAAAATAAGGTTATATTTAGTAATAGCTAAGACACCATGAAGTTTTCAAGGGTGGCAAGGTTTGAATTTAATGTTAATGTAAAACATCAAGAATGACTGGGGATTTTTATGCTGATTCAAAAATATTTTGTTGGTTTAATCTTAATTATATTGTTGCAAAGTTGTGGAGTGACATACAGCGGTATTGGTGGCGGTATGTCTGGTTCTTCAGGTGGTAGCAGCAGCAGTGGCGGTAT
>TARA_B110000438_G_scaffold5332_1_pt1 | contig 35236 bp, 50 predicted proteins | sample TARA_B110000438 | Tara Oceans TARA_B110000438 (sample SAMEA4398413) | marine metagenome | biome: Polar Biome; feature: [MES] marine water layer (ENVO:01000295) within the mesopelagic zone...; material: water (ENVO:00002006), including particulate matter (ENVO:01000060) such as...... | reverse complement strand
CTTATCACCAGTTAATTCTGCAGGTGATGTAACTCCAAATTTCTTTAATGCACCATCAAAAAACTTTTTATATTCTGCAGAGTTCTCTACAACCTTTTTAGATGCTTCTATTAAAGAATCTGTTAAACCTAATTGAAATCCTGTAAAACTCATTGTTCTAACTCTCCTGATTCGAAATAATCGAATAATTTTTGTTTGTTTTCTTCGTTAAGTTCCATTGACTTTGCAAGTCTACCTAACATATTCTTTTCGGTAAGTTTACTCAACATACCTTCGAGTCTGTTCTCTTTATCTTCTTTGATACCAGTATCATACAACTTTTTACCTTTTTCATCTTTAAGTTTAGTTGCATCAAATTTATCACCAGCACTAGGAACATCTTTTAATGCATCCTTCTTTTCATCTTTTTCTAAAAGATTAATAAGTGCATCGATTTCTTCAGAAATTATTTCGTCTTCTGTTTTTTCGATAGGCGTATTTGATTCATTAAGACCCTTACGAACCCTTAGTAATGCTTCTTGCCAGTTTTCTGTTTTATGACTCATATGTTTATTTATGTTAATTGGATTCTAACTACCAACTCCGATTCTCCTTTTTCAAGGTTTCCCTTCATTAGGTACTCTTGACCCAGTTTTAATTCTATTGGCATATAACCTCTTTCTCTCATACACCACCCATTACCACTTAAAACGTGCATTTTCTTCTTCATACCTTGCACAATTTCTAACGGAACTGATTCGTTAAACGTCCTAATCAGATATTTAATACCCGTTCCATGTTGTTCCGTCACCATATCTTTCAATGACTTCTCCAAATATTTAGTGTTCTATTTTAAAGACTTAATAAATGCTCTTTTACCTGCTTTATACATTTGAATAACACCACTATGGTCTGTTATCATGTACATTGACTGGACTGCTTCTAATTCTTTTTGAGAAATACCTTTGATTTCTTTCTTCCAGTAGTTTGCAATGTTCTTGTTAACACCTTTCTTCTGAGGTATATATGGGTCTCCTTCGACCTGCATATTACCTGCAATAGGTGAGTTTTCTTTGAACATGAATCCTACTTCAGGAACCTTTTGTTCTGTTCCATAGTTCGCATAGTTGAGTGCTTTCTGAACGTCTTTATTCTTTGAAAGACCTTTCTTCATCTTCTCAATACCTTTGATTGCATATTTCATTGCACCACCATGGTCGAGTGCATATTCAACTGCTTTTCTAGTCATTTTATCTCTAACTTTATGTCTTCGGAAGTATACAGATATCTCTTGTCCAGTAAGTTTAGACCCGTCCATTGAACCTTCTTTCATTTCAAGTTTTGGTAATGGGCCTTTTACAATTTTATCCCAACCACCACCGTGGTCTTCTGATGTCTTTAGTTTACTTAATGAAACATATAGAGGTTGTAAGTCTATACCTCTTTTGTAGTCATCTGTTTTACTGTAAGATGGGTCAATCATAAGACCGACTTTGTATGCACTTGAACCTTCTTCAGGTGTTGAATAAACTGGTTTTTGTTTGATTTTGTTTGATTTGCAATATGCATCAATCATCTTCGTTGCTTTTTCAAAGTCTTTTTTATTTTCGTCAGGTTGACCACCTCTGAATTGGATATAAAAATCTACACATCTAGAATATGTTTTATCTGTATAAGGTCTGAACTTTTCTGTCATGTGGTAACCTTTACCATCACAATGGTCACATCCACCATCTTGACCATGACATTCAGGACATTCTACTTTTGCTTCTTTGATTTTACCTTTAATTAAATTGTCAAGGTTGTTATCTAACCATTCAATGAATTCGTCTTCATCGTCTCCACGAATCTCACCATTGGAACTTGCCCAATTACTAAGTTCATCTTCTGCTTTCTTAGATAGTTCTAGGTTACCACTTTTTTGTACTTTCTGAAGTTCTCTTTTGTGTTTACGAACTATATCTTGAATCTTCTTACCTTCTGATACAGTTTCTTCTTTAACACCCATTACTTTATGTGCAATGTGTACTAGAGTTTGAATGTTTGATTTCTCCATTCTACCTTTGTTTTGGTCGTTTACTTTATCATAAACTGTTAAAATCATAGATGCAGTGAACATATCTAACATGACTCCACCAACTTTAGCTGCACCTTTAGTGTCAACAATCTTTTTGATTGCAGGCATTAAGTCTTTTGCTTCAAGTAATGAATCATAGTTTCTAAGAATTTCTGTCTCTTCACCCATTTTAAGAGGTTTTTTCTTCTGACTGTAGTAATCTTTAAGGAAGTCTTTTGCTTGTTGAATTGAAACTGGATAGTCTCTTGCGATATCTTTTGCTGTTGCACCATTTTGAATGTCTAGGAATAGTTCACCCATTTTACCTTCTTCGAGGTCGAGGTCAACACTTTCGAGTTGTTGTTTTGTTGTAAGTGTACCAATAAGTGTAAGAACTTTATTTCTTGCATCTAAGATTGCTTCGTAATTTTTGTTATATTTTGTATCTTTGAGTTCTTTATCACCCATTCCCATAATCTTTTGATATCCTTTTAATACCGCTTGCATATCTTTAGATAACTTTTTCATTGCACCAATTTCTGAATTAGATACTTCTTCGAGGTCTTCAACGTGAGAGTAATCTACATCTTCTTTTTTGATACCTGCTTTCTCTAATTCTTCTTCGTTCATAGGAACACAATTAGGTACTTCTTTACCACCTTTTTTCTTCATACCGACTTGTTTGTAACCTTTCCAACATGGGTCACCGTCTCTTTTGTCATCTTCTTCTAGGGATGCAACAAAATTATCATCTAACTCTTCATTGTAAGGGAATCCTTTAAGGGGGTTATCGAATACCTTAGTAAAAGTTTTCTTTTGTTTCTCTTTCTTTTCTTCAATCACTTCATTGATTGTATTGAGATATCTTTCAACGTGTTGGCCAGGAGTATCGTTTTGATACGCAAGACGAGTTTCCTCAGTTCCCACTTCGTGAACTCCGTTGTTTGTTTTGTTACCATCTGACATTATTTTTTCCCCTTCTTTTTTGCAGCGGCTTTAATCCATTCTGCATTTACTCTATTTCTCGGTTCAGTTCTATTGAACTTTTGCGATACAATTGATAAGTTATCTTTATCGTTATTCATAGGATTGTTATCTTTGTGATGAACATCCTTCCCTTTAATTCCTTTTCTATTCTTTAACAATCTTCGTGCTTCATTTCTCTTTGCACGTCTTTTAATTTGTTCAGGTTTACCTTGGTAGTTTTCGTACTCTTTTTTATAATCTCTTTCTTCTTCTACTTCTTCACCGAACTTAAGGAATAACCTTCCCTTTTCTTGTTTCTTATCAGTGACCTTATAACCAACGAATGAACCTATTGTATTTAACATACCAATACCTTTCTCTTGGTTCTTAGAAATCTCTTTTTGAATCTGTTGATTGACTTTTTTCATAACAGCGTCAATGATGTCTTGAATATTTGAAACTAATTTTCCTTCAGAAACTTCTTCACTTTGAGACTCTCTTTTTTTAGCGATTGCATCGTCTGTAGTTTCTCTTTCCTTTTCACCTGCAAGTCTATCGTTCTCTCTATCTTGTCTTTTCTTGAGGTCTTCGATTTCCTTTTCGTGTTTCAGTTTGAGTCTTTCCATATCTTCAATCTGTTTTGCTTTTGCAGTTGCAGTTTTCATTGCAACATTTTCGTCAATCGATTCTTCTTCAAATATGGATAGGAAATTCTGAACCTTATCTTTACGAGACTCTTTTTGTGCGTTAAATATTTGGTCTAATATATCCATATTGTTATTTATCTCTTTTTTGAGGTTAACTCTCGTTCTTTCCATGCAAGTGCTATTTTATTGGTAGGAAAGGATTTAGTCCATCCTAACATTTGACCATATAGTCTACTAGCTTTTGATTCCAATGATTTAACTGTATCATCATTTAGGATTTCTATGAAATCTTTTCCGAATAATTTCTTGAATGACCTAGCATTCTTTGCTACCATTTCGTGTTCTTTTATTAAAATCTCAGGTGGTAGTGTTCTTGCTCTCATTGAATTAAGTCGTTGTGCAAGTTCTAAACTGGTCTTAACAAATATCATTTTGTACTCATAACCTAGTTTATCTAATTCTTTCTTATATCTTTCAATCTTGGATGCCCTTGCACTAGTAGTGTCAAAGATTAATCCTAATCTTGCAGGTGCATGAATCGACAATTGTTTCCCTGCAAGTGCTTTACCTTTTGCTCTAAGTTTATCTCTTTCGGGATTGACTGCACCACTACCAGTCTTAGTCATTTTCATAGACATATTTGCATCTTTCATAAGTCTTTCAAAGTGAGTGTCACTGTTAATTGTTTTGAGTCCTAATACTTTAAGTGAAAGTGCATCAACCACTGTTGACTTACCACTTCCTGGCCCACCCATTAGGAATACTGCTTTAAATATGCCAGGGTCATAAACACCCTCATTCAACATATCTTCAAACATATATGTGGGCATCATTTCTTCTTTGATGTTCATACCTTGTCTTACTTCTTTGTAAAGTAATGCTTGGTCGGTCATCATTTTAGATGGGACACCTAGTTTAAAAGAATCGTAATCCCCTTCTTCAGCGGCAGCTCTCATCTTACTTGCAGACATTCCTGAAACTAAATCATCTGAGTCGGGGTCTCTTTCCCCTGCAGATATGATTTGAATATTGTCAAAATTATAGAATCCATGTTTACCTTTAGACCCATTGTATTTTCTTATAAGTGTATCAAATTCTCTAACTCTATCTGAACCCACAACCATTCTCACGTCTCTACATCCTCTAGAATATAGTTCTGTTACAATTTGAAATACTTGTCTTGAATTTGAATTTACTATACCAACTTTCTTACCAAAGAATTTCTTCATCCATTTGAATTTTGTTCTATAGTCCAATGGATTCTTTTTAGAGTCTTGAGAATGTGACATATACACTAGGGGTGCATATCCACCACTAGATGCTTTCTTAAGTGCATCGATTAGTTTTCCGTGACCAACAGTAGGTGGATTGAATCTACCAAAAGTAAATACAACCTTTTCGTCCTTTGCTTCGAATAGTTTCTTAAACGATTTCATCTTGATTTATTACCCTAAATTTCATGAAAGGTTTACCATTAATAGTAATGTCTCCTTTCTCATTCTTCTCAATAGATTTTACTATCATTTTTTTGTTCTTGAACTTACCACCGAGAACTGTATCACCTATACTTATAGGTACTCTAATTGTCTCACCTAGAAACTCTCCGAATGTCGCCATTCTAAAATCGTCCTGCACTTTTGCATTTGCTCTCCACTGCCAACATGACCAATAGTTTGCTTTCCACTTAGGGCCTGGGTCTGTATCACATCCCATTCTTGCACGAAACGATTTTCTTGCTTTTGGGTCATCACGATTGATTCCCATAGAAGAACTTCCGAATGTAACTTTGACTACATTCTTCTTATCGTTCATGACATAGACACCAAATTTTTTACTACTACCAGTAGGTAATCTAAAAGGTGAGTTAAGTTTAACCTTTTTTCCTTGGTATTCTGATTCGGTGATTTCTAAATTGTAAATGTCCATTATTTGTCCCATGCCTTAGCGGCGTTAAAATTATTTTGACTGAATTCCATTCTATCCACAAGTTTTACTGCACTTCCGTCTGAATCTATTGCAACATATCCTTCGGGATTTACAACCTTGAATCCTGTATCAGTCTTTACAAAGGTTCCTATACTCTTTATTCTATTTAACGCAGTAACAATTAGTGATTTTGATGTGATTAGATGTCCTTGGAATTGTGCAAGATTATCTACCATCTTTTTAATGGTGTTTAAGTCTCTCATGATATCTTTACCAATCTGTATCTTGATATCTTTAGTTTTTTGCATTTTAACCTTTGCAACTATTTTATCTTTCCAGTAGTTCTCAACGTGTGTAAGGTAATCTCGTCCATTAGGATTCCATTTACCCTTACGGATAAGGGTGTTAGTGTAGGTTTTGTATGATGCACCTGAAGCGCCTTTTGATGTAAGAACTCCCTGTACGTCATTGAACTTTTTGAGGTCTTTTGCAGTGATACCATGAAATGATTTACCTGTAGCAGTAAGTGCTTGTGTTAGTTTAAGTGTTTCTTTTGCAGTCATGTTTCCATAACCAGTTTGGTCTTTATATGTTGCATCATCCTGCCAAACCTTAGATGGTGCAGGTGGAAGTTTTGCACCGAATGATGCAGATAGTCCATCGATTGTTGAACCCTTATAAGTTGTGTGCCATACTACACCTAGTGTTGCTTTATCTATTTCTTTTCCTAACTTAGAATCCTTCTGAACTGCGTATACAATAGTATTTGGTTGGAATGTAATGTAGTCTACTCCATCCATCTTAGTGTTACTTTTGTCTCCCGAAGTAAACATCAAGTCTCCCTGCAGGATTTCTTTCATTCCGACACCTGAAAAGGCGTTGAATGCTTCCGTAAATTTTGTTTTAAGTGTTCCGTTTAAGTCGGAAGTGTCATTGATTTCTTTTATACTAGAATAGAAAAGTCCACCACCTTTATTGAATAGTGATTTCTTTGCGATAAAGAATTTTCCTGTTTCGGGATGAGGCCCACACCAAATTGCAGGAGCACCGTCCCACTTAACAGTCATGTTGACACGACCCGATGCATTACCTTTCATCATATCTCTTAACTCTCTTAAGAAATTGATTGATGCACGACCACCTGCGATTCCATAGTTAATGATTTCGTCTTCGAGGTGTTCTAAATGTAAGTTCTTTCCAGCCATAAGTTTAGTCTGTTGCAATTAATATTGTAAGTATACCACACTATTTATGCAATTGCAAACATTAAAGCACAAAAAAGGGGTCTTGTAGACCCCTTAAAACATCTTAGTGTTTTTCTATTCGGGAATTGATGCAATCATTTCTGCGTGATGGTTTTCCATTATACCAATGTCTTTACCTAGTTGTACTACTTCTGCATCCCAATCATCACGTTCGTTAGTGAAAGAGTTCCACTGGTCATATGAAATAGAGTTGTCATGTGACCCAACTGCAGTTACATCGGGATTAGCGGTTCTCCATTCAGGGTAGTAACCATGAGCACCGTTACCAGTATATGTTGCATCAGCAGGTTTTTGTTCGTTAACTAAAGCACTTCCATCCCAATCAAATGTTCTCAATTGATATGTCTTAGTTACACCCGACATCCAGTCGTGAGTATCTTTAAACTCGTTTATTGTAACAAGATATGCATCGCATTCTGCTTGTGTGTGGATTTTTCCGTCTTGTACTGCCATTAGTAATTCCTATGATGTTTGAGATTATAAGTTTATTTATATTTTTTGCAAAGGTGTCGAGGATAATTTAGACTCAATTTGACCAATTTTTTTGGATAAACTTTCGACTTTCTTGTCATCGTTAGACTTTTTTGCATCTCGGAGTGCAATCTTCAATTCAACTTTCTTTGAAAGCGAATCTAGAACCTCTTGGGATTTTAAATTCTTCTTCATACTACTATTTAGGTCAAACTTTGAAGTCTCCGTATTTATTTCCCATTCTACCCCTATCTGCAACTGGAATTGAATCGTCTATTGCATTGTTTTCTATCAGTTCTTCTTGTGCTTCTTGTTCACAATCATATAACTTCATTCTTGCACGGTCAACACCAATAACAAATCTCTTAAAGACTGTTGGGTCATTGTATCTATTCTTTAACTGTTTGACTACCATTTGGTCTAATTCTTCTAATTCTTCTGAACTAATCAATGCGAACATAAAGTCTGCAGTTGCAGGTAATCCAAATGACTCTGAGGTATCTGTAAGTTCTACATCAGTTGAACCATAACCACTTCTTGTAGTCTGAGTTGCACTCATGATTGGAACATTATACTCCACTGCAAGTCCTCTTAACTCTTCTGCAATACTCTTGATAAGAGTATATGAGTTTGCACCAGCACCTGGCTTAACTCTATGTGATGCACATATGTTTAGATAATCAATGAATATCATATCGGGTCTAAAGTCTTTCTTAATATCTAATTCTTGTAATAGATGTCTAAAGTGTCCGACATGAGCAGATGCAGTAGGATATTCTTTAACAATAAGTTTACCTTTTGTTTTATCCTTGAGTTTACCAACCTTCTTACCAAACATATTCTTAGTAATATCGGGTAAATCTTGGATTGGTATGTTTAAAGTGTTTGCATCGATTCTCTCTGCAATCTTTTCCTCTGACATTTCTAGTGTAATGTATAATACATTCTTGTTCATCATCAAATGACTTGATGCCATATGACACATGAATAATGATTTACCAACACCTGTTCCTGCAAGACATATGTTTAGAGTCTTGTTGGGTAACCCACCTTTAGTAACTTTGTTGAAGTATTCTAAGTCGAATGGAATCTTCTCTTCTTCGGTGTGATAGAATTCCCACCTATCGTCTGCATCTTCTAATTGGTCGTGACCAATATTTGTATCAAAAGACACGGAAAGTGCATCCTTAAGTAGTTCGGGAATATCTCCACGAGACCTTTTAGATTTCTCATCAAGAACTTCAATAGAGTCCATGACAGCGATGTAGATAGCCCTATCTTTGCACCATTTTTCTGCCTCGTCTATTAACCAATCTTGTGGGGTTTCTTCTGATGAATTACCAATCTCCTTAACAATAGTTTTAGAGGATTTTAATACATTGTCTTGTAGACTTGTATTGTTCTCTAAATTTATGAGAAGTGCCTCCATTGTAGGAGTCTTGGTGTATTTTTCGAAGTAGGATTCTACTCCTTCAAATACGGTTTTTTCATCGGTCTCGGTGAAATACTCTGCCTTTACAAAAGGAAGTACTTTCCGTGCAAATGAATCACTCTGAAGAAGGTTCTTCAGTATCGTCTGTTCTATTCTCGTTTGTTCCATACTTAAAATATCCTTGTGCGTGTGTCTCTAGTTGTTCCATTACATCGGGTGTAAAGAACTTTTCGGGGTTGTTATTAATGGTCTTACCAAATTCAGTTTTACCATTAGGTAGTTTAACACGAGTACCCTCTTTTGTAAAGACATTAAATGCTAATGCCATATCGAGTAACCCGTAATATCTATCCAACCCTTTATCATAGGATAATCTTACGTCAACCATTCTGTTTTCAACTGTCAATCTTGATTTTGCATTCTTACAATGAATGATGTTACCAATGATTTCAGTACCTTCTTTTTCTTTTTTCTTAGATAAGAATATGATTGATGAAGCTGCATATTTCAGTCCACTACCACCACCCATTTCTTTCTGAGGGAACATAGAACCAATCACATCATATGTGTGGTTCGTTACTATCATCGGAATTCCGACTCTACCCAACTTCAATGTCAATACTCTGAATGCACCTTTGGTGATTTGAGCACGAGTCATGTCTTTAGTCTCTTTACCTTCTGCAGTGTCTTCAATTTCTTTGGTTGTCGATAACATACCAAGTGAATCTAAACAAAACATCATTTTAGGACGTTTAGATTTCGGGGTTTCTGCATACTTATCTAGTATGGATATTGCTTGATTTCTGAATTGTTGAACTGTAACAACAGGAACGATAACAACTCTTGATGAGTCTATTCCTCTTGATTCAATCATATCTTTTGATATTGCAGATTCAGATTCGAAGTAAATTACAGCTGCATCTTTATGGTCTTCTAGAAACTGTTTAACCATTCCTAATGCGAAATAGGTTTTACCAGTTGCAGATTCACCTGCGATTGCAGTAATTTTGTTTGAGGGTAATCCACCATATAGTGAACCACTTAGGAGTGCATTGAAAATGTGGGAACCTGTATCGATAAATTCATCGACATCCCCTGCTGAGACTCCTTCGGAAACAATACTTGCGTATTCATTTCCACTTGCCTTGATTAGGTCTTTTAATATACTTGTCATAATTTAACACCTCTCATAATGTATACTCTAGTATACTATACTTAGAGTTATTTTGTAAGAGGTTTTTCGGGAATGTTTGATTTTTCTTTCATCTTTTTTGGATTAAGACGAATGTTGATGTATTCTTCCATTGTGGATTTCATTGTGTGCAATTGAATTTCAATTACCACTAAAAATGTCATAATGAATGCAATCATGAATATGTAAAAACAATCCATGGCAGTTATAATCATGATACTTTATCTATCTGCTCCTGAGTAACGGTTCCAATATTTAATAAAAATTCTCGGTTTTCCATATGTTGTAGTGTAGTAGTGTCTTTATTGGCACCAGTGTACTCTACTGCATGATGGTCGTTAATCAGTTGTTGATTGACAGATGTCCTATGTTGAGGTTCTTGTGGATTTTCGGGGTCATTAATGAATAACTCCCCAAGGATTCTTCCAAATTTTCCTTTATCGTGAGAAATGAGGGATACATTTCCTGCTTCCAATAACATTTTTAAATGTGCTTTGGATGCTTTACCGAATAGTTTTTCGACTAAATCCCTTGTTCTAGATTCGGGTGTATCGATTCCTAATAAGCGAACTCTTTGTTTCTTGTAAACCATTCCAAAACCTAGGTCGATGTCTACGTCCACCGTATCTCCGTCCACCACTTTGGTAATTTTTACCTTGTATTCATACATAGTCTTATTTATCCTTAACCCAATCCTATCACTCTATAAAGTCTTCTCTCGATAAAGGTGGTGGATTATTGTGTCCAATCATCGATGAGTCTAAAATAGGATGTGTATAATCTTCTTCCTGTTTTGTCTCGTAGTCCACCATCGCTTGTCTGATAGCATCTTCTGCTAATACACTACAGTGTAATTTTATCGGTGGTAATTGCAATACTTCTGCAATATCTTTATCCTTGATAAGTTTTGCTTCTGCAATAGTCTTACCCATCATCATGTCTACGAACAATGATGAAGATGCAATTGCACTTCCACATCCGTAAGTCTTAAATTTCACATCGATAATCTTTTCATTATCATCCAGTAACAATTGAAGTTGCATCACATCACCACACGCAGGCGCACCTGCAAGTCCTGTTGCAACCTTCGGGTCTTTCCTATCTAAACTTCCAACGGAATGTTTTTTAGGATTTGCTAATACGGCTTCGAACCGTTGTACTACTTCTTTACTATATGCCATATATCTATTTAGTTAAATTGTAAGTGAAAATATTCTTTCCCTTCGTTCTATGGTAATATGCATTACCTTCTTCTAGTGCAGTCTTTATTCTTTGTGCAAATGGTTTTAGATTTCCATGTGCATCTTTTGTCCTAATCGTTTTGTCGTGGTATCTTCGGTCTTCATATATGATTACTCTATCAAATTTAGTTTGACCGACAAATTCCCAGTTAGATGCTTTATAGATAGTTCCTTCATGTCCAAATTCATTATCTGCATAACTAACCACAACTTTACCCCCCCAATCTTTCTTGAGAAGTCTTAGGGATGCACCAATAAAAAAACTTTCAGTGTTCTTGGGTGTATCATCAATACAACAAAGTCTTCTGAGTTCTATTACATCCTCTTTTACTTCTCCGTATTTCATCCACTGATTCATCATTGCAAATCTACCATAGAACATTGCACCTTTCATTTGTTCTTCGTGGAACAATGCATAACAATAATCTGCAATACATCCGTTAATCGATTTGGAATAGTGATGAGTCTCTATGAAGTCTTTTATGTCGGGTCTTTCTACTCGTCTTACCGACCAGTCTTGGAAACTCATGATAAGTATTTGATTGCGTTTCCTAACACTTCAACACTATCCTGCAATTTACTAATTCCAGTATTACAGTTATCACACAAGTATCCTCTAAATTTTCCAGTTTTGTGGTCATGGTCTAAACACCATTTAATTTTGTATCCTCGTGCAAGTATACCATCTTCGTCTATTCCACATATAGCACATTCATAATCACTTTTGGGTGTTGGGTGTTGTTCTTTTAGTTTTCTAGTAATCTTACTTTGTTTTCTACAACACATTCTACACTTTCCACCAAAATAATTTCCACCACTTGCGATAGGAAAGTAATCTTTTGTTTTAGGAAGTGTTTCACCACATGATGAACAATTCTTAGTTTCGGCGATGTCGTCACCCCAAAGAGTTTTCATCCAAAAAAGTCTTCTAAGGATGCAACTGGTTCTACGTTCCAACCTATAAGTGTTATGATGTTCTTAAGTGGTTCAATGAATGACTTATTGAATTGCATATCATAATCCACATAACTGTTTAGGTCAAATTCTCTAGGAAGAACATTAACAAATGAGATTACATTTTCATTGATTGGATTAGGAAGTGTAAGATATGTGAATTTTATCTTATCACTGTTCTGAATCAATTCGTATCTTTTGTGGACATTCTTTTTCTTGAGAAGATGATTATATAATAATGCACCACGAACTGCAATCGGTGTACCTTTACCATAAATTGTAGTCATATCTGAATACTGTTTTAGATTGTTACAACCTCTTGGTGATGACATTGACTCTACTGGTAAACGTCTGAAATCTTTCCGTGCGTTCTCTACGAAATCCCAAACCTCTTGTTCGGTTCCATTCATAACAACCTTTAACACTTTGGTTAATTGTTCACGAACCCATTCGGGGGTTGATGACTTCGCAGTTTCAATACCCATCATTTTAAGTTTAGGTTCTCTGAGTCTTACCCCTTCGTTATCCATTACATTGAGTATGTACCTTTTTTTCGCAGTCCATATTCCACGGTCTGCAATAATCTCCCGACCCATAACCATCTTCTGTTGGAAAGCGTTAGTGTATTCTGCAAGGTCGTCATAACCCCCTGTTAACACATCTAGAATCTTATCTTGACCAACGGTATCAAGGAAATCTACAATCTTATTTTTGGGTGTACCTTTTGGAAATACCTTCTGTACCATTTTATCAAAAGACACATAAATCGAATCGGTATCCATTGCAATCACATAGTCTTCATCATTAGTTTTAAGAATCGTATTGAGGTATTCATTAATAGTATTCTCTGCAGTTTTAATAATCAACTGACCCGACATAGTAATTGCTTCTGCAAGGTTAGGGTCAAAGAATGCAAAGTATTGATTTGCAAGAGCACCGTAAGCAGAGTTAAGTGCAATCTTTCTGACCTGTTGATTGTTATATGCACGTTTGATAAGTCTATCAAGTTCATTCAGACGTTTCTTATCACTACAAGATTCTTTCTCAATCTGATACTTAATCATCTTACCCTTCCACTCTTTACGTTCAGTGTAAAACTTTTCCATAAGTTCGGGAAGGAATCCTTGTTTGTCTCTTTTGAACTGTACTCCGTTAGCTGCAATATTGCAATTGGTTTTCTTTAGTTCAGATAGGTCATGTTCTTTGTTTAGTAACTTATCAATATTGAGAGTTTTGATATCACCCTTGACCATCTTTTCGGGTGAAATATTATACTGCATAATAATATGAGGATAGAGTGAGTTCAAGTCGAATGACATTACCCAATCATGTTTACCCACAATAGGGTCTTTGACATATGCACCGACAATAGAATGTGTTTTACTTCTATCTAATTTCTGAGGTGGTGTTTGGATGTTCTGTTCTTTGAGGAAGTTGAATATGATTGTTTCCCAATACTTAACCATACCAAATGTGTCTAAGTAATTACACTTGGCATCATATGCCATGGTCATGGTCAATTCTAAGAACCCAAGTTTATCTTCTAGGTCTTCTACGAGTGTTACATCTTTGACATTGTATTCTAGAAACAGTGGATAGTTTTCTTTATAGAGTCCATGTAGTGAACCATATTCAGTATAATCAATCTTTGCTTTACCCAACTCAACGTGTGAAATGTGATTGAGTGAATACGATTCTTGATTGGTGAAACTCTTAGTTTTGTAAAGTTGCATATAGTCAATAATGTTACATCCATATAGATTGAACACCATAACTTTCTGACCATAGTTGTTTGTGTAATCTCTGACATCTGACATATTCCATGGAGAAAACTTCTTATGAGTTCCTTCACCAAATAATTTATCAACACGATTACAAAGATAGGTCATATCAAATGCATCAACATTCCAACCTGTAACGATATCGAAAGATTCCTTTCTCCAGTATTTTATGAAATCATTTAGAAGTTGTCCTTCATCTTGACATTCATGATATGTAACATTTGCAGGTGCATCCCACGGCCCAATACCAAAAGTATGTGCATTATGTCGGAATGGTTTGATTGTGATTGCGTTGACTTTTTCTTCTGCAAGAGTAGGTTCGGGGAATCCGTTTTCTGACTCACACTCAATATCAAGTGTTGCAACTTTTACCTTTTGGAAATCCCATTTGATATTACCATGAAATTTATCAGCGATGTAAGTGTAGATGTATTTGTCAAATCCATGAATCTCAAAACCCTGAGTTCCTTGATACTGTTCTCTGAATTTTCTTGCACCACCCATGGTGTCAAGATTGACTTGTTCTAGTGGTCTTCCATCTAATGACCTGTATGCAGTGTCACCTTTTTTGGAAAGGACGTAATGATTGGGACGGTATGCAACAGATAGTTTTACCTGTTTTCCACCTTGATAACCCTTTACGAGTATTTTGTCACGAGTACGACATACATTAGTATAAAAATCCATACTGTTATTATAACAGAAAGTGGACTATTCTACAAGTGTTTTTTTACCCTCAAAGTCGAAATTCTTTTTGATTACAGATTTGATTTCTTCCCAGTGTCCTATCTTGTTCAGTTCACTTTCAACTGAAGCCATAAGGTCGGGGTGGTCTGCTGTACCACTTGCATTTTTTGTTAACACTTCAACATTAATTTTGTGTTTTGCAATCTGAGCGTTTGCGTTTTGTACTTGAGCCATTAAGACTCTGTCCATAAAATCTACCATATTATTTATTCCCTGTTGCTAATTTATAATTTGTTTCTAAGTTAGGTCTCACAAAAAAAGTTGTGACTATGTGACTCTTTGGTATTGTGAATGTATATTCTCTTGCATATGGTAGCCATGGTGCAAGTTGAATTTCCATGTTTCCGTCAATGACCTGTTGAACTAATAGTTGTGCTTCAGATATAATGACATTCTTATTTGCTTTTCCTTCCGTCACATATCCCATGATGACTTCACCACCTAAGAGTTTTAGTGCCTTAATTTCTGTTGAACTAAACACTTAATACTGATTCTTGTAATTCGATAGAACGTCTACCAACTTGTTTAAACCAACGTGAGTCTTCCATTTCAACTGCCATTCTTTTCCAATCACCTTCAACAACTGCTTTCCACATATTGTTGAATTTTCCGAAACGAGTTCCACCTAGATTAAAAGTCATATTAACTAAACAATGTTGGATTTCTTCGGGTAGGTCATAAAAGTCTGAACCACCTTTTGATTCAAACACATGAATACATTCATCAACGTGTTTGTCAAAGTCGTCTTCATAGTATGCATCAACAACTTCTTGACTTACTGGTGTTCCTGCTGGTTGACCGTGTTCTGCATCACCTTCTTTAATAAGATGTCCAACACCTAGTGTTAAATATCCTAGTGAGTCTGCATAGACTTCTAATACTTCACCTTCGTGGCGTTTAATCTGTTCTTTTAATATTTCTTTGTTCATTGTTTTCCCTGTCCGCTTGTTGTTGAATAAGTTCTACTAGAATCTCACCCATGAGTGTATTTAATTCATCATTATTTAGGAGTTCCTCAAGGTTAAGTTCTGTTGATTCCATGTCGTGAGGGACTCTTCTTATTGTTCTTTGAAAGTTTAAATTGGGTTTACCATCTTCCATTTGGACTTTACCATATTGATAAACCAAACCATTCCATTTAGTTTCTTCTTTTAGTTCTATGGCTGCATCCTTTATATCGGGATTCTCTACAACCCTGTATATTCCTGAATCAAATATTTTTGTCATTAAAAAAAGTTCTCCAAAGAAGATGAATTGTATGACTCATATGCAGATTTAATATCACATTTGAATCTTCTTATTCTACCTATGTTTTTCCATTCATCGAATTTGTTAGTCAATGTTAAGAATGGATACTTTTTGCATATCTTCATATGTTCTATTTCATTTACTTCTGCAGTTCTAAACTCTGCACATCCACCTTCTGCAAAAGCAGTTGACCACCTATCCATACAAACCTCATCTGAAGTTATGTTCTTATGACCTCTCATTGCACATTCAATTGCTAGGACATTATCTTCTCCAACTTGTGCTAAGTTCCAATCCACTTCATCTACAAACTTATTTAGTTTACTGCCATCAATCCAATGAGTAGCAATGAATAGTTTATTGAAATAGTGGTTCTCACCGTAAGGTGGAAGAGACATATCTCTATGTCCAATGTGCATTATGTTGTCTTCTTTAAACCAAGTCTCAACTCTATTGAACCAGTCATTCCAATCTTCAAGTGTCATTAGTCTTTTTGAAGTATCCATATTTGATTCTTCACCATAGTACTTTGAATTTCTTCTATAGAATCTTAAATCATCATCCATCATACCAAAGTGATTTGTTCCAGCGTGATGATATATCAACTCTCTTGTCTTTGCTATACCAATTTCGTTTCCTACAACAAGGTACTCACAATCATATGTATAGTGTTTTCTCTCTTGGTCTTGAACTACCATGATAACATTTTTTTGTATATCAGAAGGAAGGTTCTCAAAAGTAATTTGTGAGTCAACTCTTTTATATGTTGGGATGTATATTCTCATTCTTTCCAATTGTATGTTGGTTCAACACTCATAGTGTCATAGATGTTTGGATGAGATAGCAATGCACGTCTGTAAGGAGTCCATTTGATTCCTCGTCCCCATCCCATTTTAGAGAACAGTTCTATCTTTGTAATAGACCCATGTTCTTTTATGATATTAATTAACTCTTCTAATTTTTCAGACTGACCCATCTTATGTGTTCCGTCTACAATGGTATTAATGTTATCCACCATCTTTGTCATTTCGTTTTTGTATAGAAGATTGTCTCTAAGAGATTGTTGTGCAATTTTAGACTGGTCGTCTCTATGGTCGGGATTATCCAAGTAAGTGTTTAGTAATGTAAGTGCTTCATAATCTGTTTTAAAGAACTCTGCATTATCCTGCAATTCGTGATAGTAAGAACCATCAAAGAAAATGTATGGACATCCATTCATAAGACCATCTGTAGCAGCGACACTCCAACCACCATACTTCTGTTTTGGTGCAAATCCAACCAAACAGTTTCTTAGTTTTTCGTAGTAACCTTTCTTATCAAACTTTTCATTAGTCATGTATGGTCTTGGAGTCTCACCTTCAAAGAGAGGACACCATACTTTAAAGTCTTGTCTTGTTTCATATAGTTTATCGATAAGCGATACAAACTCATCAAAGTGTTTATACTTTTCGCATCTATGATTGAAAACAATTATCTTTTCGGGACTTTCATTTGGTTCAACGATATCTTCTTCAAAGACACCTAAATGTTGAACTGTTAGAATGTTATCTATCCTATTAACAGTTTCCGTATTAAACACTTCCTTTGCTTGTTCTAATACCATCTCTTTTTGTGCAGAGGTATTGATATAGCAGTTCACATATTCTAATAGTCCCAACATATTCTGATTGAATGCACCTTTGTACCATGCAACAATATGATTAAAGTCAAACCAATGTGTGTACCCCATAACTTTAGGTGTATGATGTGTAAGATTATACATTGTGTTTACAAGTTGATGAGTATGTTCGGGTAAGTGAGACATGATAATATCAAAATCTTTTTCATGACCAAGCAATGATTTGATATATGAAACGTCAAAATGACTCCTCATTGCAGGTGGATAGGAAGGGACTGGAACCATTAACTGTTCTGTATTAGGAAATGTTAGACCTTCAATATGAATCGGGGATATGATATGCCAAAAGAAGTTTTTTTCTTGAGTTTCCCTTATCATATTCTTTAATACTTGGACATATGAATCTTTCTCTAAGTCTTTTTGCCAAGTGATATTGGGATATACTAGTATCCGAATTGTTTTTGCGAGGTCTTGCTCTGAATAGAATTTATCTAACATAAGAAATGGAGCGGGTAGAGAGAATCGAACTCCCATCAAAAGGTTGGAAACCTCTTGTAATAACCATTATACGATACCCGCTTTTGTTACTTGTCTTCTCAAATTTGTTGTTGAGAAAGAATGTTTTCTGTTTGTGTAAAATACCTCTATTGGTAAATTATCACCCGTAAATTGTTTGTCTTTGTAATCCTCTCCAACGAATCTAATATCGATAGGAGTTGATTCAAGTAAGTCCATTAAACTTTGTTCTGTATCATATGGTATCACATCGTCCACAAATTGTAAAGAGGATAATTGTATGAACCTTTCATATACATTTTGTACTGGTTGATTCTTTGATTGTCTATCAATAGATGGGTCGGTCTGTAATCCAACAATAAGATGGTCACAATTTTGTCGTGCTTCTTTTAACATGACGACATGACCTGCGTGTAAGAGGTCAAATGCACCACAAGTAAATCCTATCTTCATCTTATGATATCAATTGAGTTCATAGTGTTCTGATTCCATACTTCTAATTCTGTTCTTTTTCTTCCTTGAGAAATCACGTTATCAAATCTCTTACTTGCTTTGTTTTTCCACCATGCAAGTATTCCATCCATTTCAAATCTATCAAAGTTTTCTGCTTTAATTAGTTTATCGGTGTTACCTAGTATCACATCTCTAGTGTTAGAGTATCCCCATTCAGACATATAAAATCTTTTCTGAGTTGTAACACCAGTTGCTTTCTCCATTGCCTTAACGAAATGATTGTAACCAACTGTATCTAGTCTCTTTAAATTCTGTTTGACCAAACCAATCATTTTAGTTTGCATCTTAAGTTTACGAGATGAAGCACCCTTGTGTATTAGGTCTTCTCCATCATTCTTTTCTGTAAACCAATCTCTTAGTTCAAAGTATATCTCTTCACCTAGTGTCAAAAGAAACTGACTTTGAGTGTCACCCTTGTATCTTAAAAACGGTCTCATTCCATCGTACATACTTGAACCTTTAATGTTCCCATATAAAGATGTAGTTTCAAATAAACAAAACTCTGTATTGTATTTCTCGTTTAACATTCTACGAGTTTCATGAGAACAACAAATTGCAGCCAATAATTTACCACCCAAATAATTATATCCGAACGGTTGTATTGGAACTATATTGAATCCCATGATTGCACGTTTGTTGAAGATTTCTAAATCGGGTACGTTACCAAGATAATCATTTCTTGGTTTACTATTGATAAGTGGAGAACCATATCTTATGAATCCCACCACTTTATTTGTATTAGTTTCTTTAACTACCAGTTTTAATGCTTTGCCAGGAATTGATGTCTCTGGCGAAAATGATGCAGTTTTTTCTAACATTGCATCGAATGTTTCATTTGGTATCTGAGATACTTTGAAATTCATCTCTTGAGGATGTATGTCATAATTTTGAAACATATCATCCTCAAGACCGAATCCAAATAATGGAGCAGGTAAGTCTTTTACTCGTTCAATCTTCCTTGCACGAAAGTAATCGTCAATTCTATTGAAGTCTGCAAAATAGGTAACAAGTTTCCCTGCAACCCAAAAAGTATCTTCCCTACTTAATTCCACTAACCTTCCTTGTTACTGTTACCCAAATATTCCATTACGGTTTCTGCACTTGATACTTCAAATGGGTCGGTTTCACAATTGTCTGAGAATCCTTCTTCAATGAACATCTTCTCAACTTTACCGTCATTCAAGACACAAGCGTATCTCCATGACCTCATTCCGAAACCAAGGTTAGATTTTTTACACTCTGCACCAAACTTATGGGTAAACTCACCGTTTCCATCGGGAAGGAAAACGATGTCCATTGCATCTAAATCTTCCTGCCATTTATTCATTATAAAACAGTCATTAACTGATAAACAATAAATTGCATCTATTCCCAATGTTTTAAATTTCATGTTATTGTTCTGAAATCCCGGCACTTGTTGGGATGAACACGTTGGGGTGAATGCTCCAGGCAATCCAAATAGAATTACTCTTTTACCTGCAAATTGTTCTTTAGTATTAACCGAACTCCATTCACCGTCTATTAGAACAGGGAATGATACGTTAGGTACTTCTTGTCCTACTTCAATGGGTAATCCCATTTCTGCATTATTATCACTCATTTATCTTACTCCATAATATAAAAAGATACCCCTATTATACAATACAATAGGGGTATCTGTAAGGGGTTTTTAAGAAATTTTTATTTCTTGGGGTTTATCTTCTTCGGGAACAATCCTTTCTAAAGATACACTCAAAATACCATTCTTCATATCTGCACCTTTAACGACTATGTCGTCTGCAAGTGTGAATGTTCTTTTGAATGAACGTGATGCAAGTCCTTTATGGACATACTCAAGTTCCTCTCCATCCTCTTGTTTACCTTCGATTGCAAGAATCTCTTTCTCTTTTGAGATTGAAATATCTTTCTTGGTAAATCCAGCAACTGCAAGTTCGATTGCAAAGTTTTCTGCATCGTGTTTTACAATATTGTAAGGTGGATAGTTTACATTAGAGTGCGTGTCTGCACGTTCTAATAGTTTTAGTTGTCGGTCAAAACCGATTGCGAATGGAAAATCCGTGGTGAATCTTCCGAAGACATCATCGAAGTGTGTCATAGTTTTCTCCTTTATTAAGCAAGTTATAATTTCCTAACCCCAAATGGGCATTAGGCGTAGAAGTGTCTAGGATTTAATGTGGCTACACTTTGACCAGTCAATTAGTCTTTTTAGATTGCCTCTACCTAGAACTCTCTACTAGAGTATTTATACACTCATACTACTATTATATGGGTTTTTTTTGAAATTTCAAGGGGTTTTTACAATTTATTGCATCTTTTTGATGCTTTGTTTGTAACACTGTAGTTATTCACTACAACTAAAGACATAAGAAGGTTGATTTGTTTCATATCTTCTTGAGAGAAATAATTATTTTGCAGTTCAACCAACATTGCTGGATAAAGTATGATAAACTTTCTTACACCCATTTTCATTACTGAAGGTCTTTCACCAAAAACAGGATTTGTTTCATAAACACAATCGTATTGCAATCCTTCATAGGTAGTATACATATCAAGGAATTGAAGTGTTACGAATGCACCCCATTGAAAATTAGTTATGGGTTCCTTTAATTGGAGTGTAGATAGTGACCTTTTCACTTTTTCCCTTGACGTGTATTCTATCGACTTCAATGTATGCTCCAACCTTACACTGTTTATAAGTTCTTTGCGATAACAACAAGTCCACCCCATCATAATTTCTTGTTTGTCCTTCGAGTCTAGCTCCGAGGTTAACTGCATCTCCAATGACGGAATAGTCAAATCTAAGTTCTGACCCCATGTTTCCAACGATGCATTCGCCTGTAGAGATACCAATCCCAACATTAATAGGAGGCAGTTCGAGAGGTTCAAGTTCTTCATTTAATTCCTTTGTTGCTTCTAACACTTCCAGTGCAGATTTGACTGCGAGGTCAGCATGGTCTTTACACTCCATAGGAGCATTCCAAAAACTCATGATACAGTCGCCCATGTATTTGTCAATGGTTCCACCATTATTTAGAATTATCTTAGTTTGCATATCAAGGAATTTGTTAATTAGTTCCACTAAACCTTCAGGGTCATCTTGTTTCATGTAATGTTCGCTAATGGGAGTGAATCCGATTATGTCCATGAACATGAAGGTCATTTCTTTTCTATCTCCACCAAGTCTCAATTTTGATGGGTCTTTTTGGAGTTCTTCAATCATGTCAGGCGATAAATACTTTTGGAATTGCTTCTTAATTTGTTGTTTTTCTTGGAATGTAATGTAGTACTTGTTGAACGAGGCATGACCAAACACAATCAAGGAGGCCATAGATGAAAAGAAGGTATCGAAAAGAACGAGACTTGAAGACCAAATATAGAAACTCCCACCCACCTGAAGTCCTACGAGTACTAAACTCAATGACCCCGAAAGAGCTGTGGGAAGCTTATAAACCATTACCAACACTATTAATAGAACTGACAGAAGAAGAACAGTTTCTACGAATTCAAGAAAGTAGGATTGCTGTATTTGAACTCCTGACAAAGCGGTTTGGATTAGGTTCGCTTGCACTTCATGAGGATACATTGTACCCATTGGGGTTGAAACTGGATTGTTGTATCCTTCAGCAGTCACCCCAAACACGAGAATAGAGTTTTCGGGTAGTGTATCGGTAAAGGAATATCTTTTAAATTTATTCCAATATGAAATCATCAAGTCAGCTTGAGGTGTTGTAGCGATTGGGGGTTGTCTACCTATTCTAACCCATTCTACTCCTACCTCATCAGTAACCTTAAGTTGATATGATTCTTCACCTGTATATGCTCTTAACACTTCAACTGCAAGTGATGGATAAATATCTCCGTCAACCTGCATCAATAATGGTGCAGAACGGATGGTTCCATCGAAGTTTGGAGTACCCGAAATACTAGGAGTTGCAGTAGTTACCCCTACTCCATAGGTGTTTCCCTCTAATACAGGGATGGGACTGAGCACCCCTGTAGTCCCCCACACTGCGTTTTTAACGTCTCCCCCACCCAAAGTACTAGTTCCGACAAAGGGAGATGACCCATTTTCGGTCTGAATCGTGGGTGCTGACGCTAAAACAGTTAATCTATTGACTAAAGCAGTCGCAAATTCGTCATCTCCACCGAATCTATCGGGTTCTGAGAACACTTGCGTGAACACATAAGTGTTAGACCAGTGTGATTCTAACAGTTTATCTGCGTATATTTTTCTTGGGAATGGTAATTGACCGAACTCTTCTACTGACTTTTCGTCAATATCGACTAAAACTATTTCAGGTAATCCTGATTCGGAATCGTATTCTTGAACACTATGTGTCGAGTGTAAGTAATCAAACCAAGACCAAGAGATGTTCTCAATGAACATCGGATTCCAAATCTTAAGTGTAAATAATAAACCTATTGTTATTAATACGGATTTCCAACTATACATACACGTCTACAAAGTTTCCTTTGAGTGTCTCCAAGAATCTATACTTCCTACTTTTGAAATGCATTATGCAAACTCTGGCATTGCATAAAAGAATATCCAAATGCAGATACCTAGTAATGTCAATGCGAGTACAGCAGAAGTAATTCCCGATATCTGTTTTTTTCTATAACTGATTCGGTATTCGTTAACTTCTTTTTCTATTCTTTCTTCGGGTGTCATGAGAACTTCTTCTGTATTTTTTTGTACATATAGTATATAGATAGTCCATAGAATGCAAGTACGGACATTGATATTCCGATATAGAATAATTCTACTGGTGACAAGAAAAGAACATTCCAAACAAAGTTAGCTGCAGCTTCACCGTCACCTAATGGTGCAAGTGATTCAGGCATTTCTAATTCATTATCTTCTAGAAGTGTGACCCACTCTTCATATTCGGTTTCACTGAGACAATGATAATACTCTTCGGGACATTCTACTTCCATGACACTACCTTCATAAGACACCATTCAAGGAATCGCATTGTTTTACTCTTGAGTGACACTTATCGAACACCCATTACTGTTTTGACAATTCTGCGTTAGAGTATATGACTTATTGGAATTACCCTGTTGTAAAAGATTAAGTGTTGTAGGATAGTTTCCTTGGAGTCTAATTTGTGCATTGTGATTTGCACCGTCTTTTTGCATAAGGTTTACTACTGAACCGTCTTGACTACCGTAATAGTAAACATGACTGTAATGTGAACCTGTTCCTGATTGATGTGCATCATGGTCAACATCATCTGTATGAATGTCTATGTTATGTGTGTGGGTTCCATTTTGGTAAACGTCCACATCATTATTGTTACCCCATATGTGTCTACCATATGTTGCACCACCAGTTTGTGAGACATCTTCATCGTTATTTGAACCGTCTACGTCTCCACCCCATGCTTTACCCGAACCCCAATATGAGACCCAAGAAATAGAGTTTCCATTTCCTACTTGAGAGAAATTGAAATCATTTCCACTATGTGCAAATGAGAAATTAATTGTATTATCGTAACCAATTTGAGTAATGTCTAGGTCTACTGAACCTGACACTACCTGTTCTACATGGACGTGATTGTCGTCAGCCCATGTAAACATTGGTATTAATATTAAAAATGATAAAAGTTTTTTCATTAAAATATCCACTGAAATAATAATGTAAGAATCACTCCCTTAGCAAATGTCATCCATAACATATGGTAGTCATCTAACCTCATGGCTTTTTGAAATCCAAATATTTGAGTCTCGTGCCATTCTCGGAATTTACTTAGCATATTGTCCATTGTATCTCCTAGTTTGTTTGTGTAATGGTTATATTTAGAGACGAACCATCACCCACCTGTATTGATGATTCCTTTTCGTCTGTTATGGTTCTAATGGATGCTTGTGCAAACATTGGGATTTTGATAGAGATAATTCCCTGTACTTCCCTGTAGAACCATATTTGACCAAGACCCTTGTCAACAATTGTATTGTATTGAGAGTCCTTATCAAATCCTGGCAGTGTTCCTTCTATACGAACTGTTCCAAATGCCGTGTTTCTTTGTCTATCTAGTCCGACTTTTCTGTCGATTCCTACGATAACATCTAATAAATCTTGTAAGAAATCTACATCAAGTAAATCTCTATCGAGTTCTGTATATTCTAATTCATCATCCTCGAAGTAATCTTCTTCTAGGTCATTGAATTCTAGAAAATCAACATCTAAAATATTTTTACTATCATTTTCTCCACTTCCACCTTCTTCTGCGATTGCTTCTTTAACCTCTTCGGGTGGACTAACAATGAATAAGTTGTCAATCAAGTTGGGTGTTATCCCATTTACCACTACTGGTTTTGTAGGTGAATCATCATATGTAGACACCATTGTCGCCTGATATGCTTCGTTAAGTGTAACTTCTCCACCTGCATTGAACACTACAACTTCTCCTGATGGAGCTCCGAATCTATCGGGAAGTAATATTACAAGTGACCTTCCAAGCTCATCAATACTCGTGGTGAAATCTGTGCCCCTCACTGCGATTGTAGCAGTTGGTGTGCGAATGTCGATATTCGCTTTCTTGATTTTTCCACCGAATCCCGATGCAAATCGAGCAGTTCCTTGTGCCATTCTTAATGACATTTTTGAGAGAGATGGGTCGGGGTCATAATAGACCTCGTCAATCCATACTTTTGAATGTTCTGTTAAATCTAACTCTTCTTCACCAATGAATTTGATTTTCATTCGTCCGTTCTGAGTTTGTGCTGTATCATACATCAGCACATCGGGTAACTCAGATGCAGATAAAATGGTTGTTGAACCGTCTCTCTGTAAACCTGCGTATCCCTTTTGTTCTGTTATCTCACCAATTGAGTCAGCGTATAAGTTAACCGACCCAATCAGTAAAATACTAGTTATCGTTATCGTCTTTTTGAACAATGTCAATATTTGCATTAGAAGTCACGAAAGTTACGTCAATAATACCACTACATGATTGACCATTTGGACAACCTGTATCTGAACCCGATTTCTGAATGATGTCTATATCATTCGAAGACCCAGTTAAGATTGCAGTAATAGAGTTATCAGTTGCATCTAACTGTTGAGTGTTAATGTCATTTGATGAACCTGTAACAGTCCAGTTCCAAACAGCATTATCTGAATCAACTTTAGTTGTAAATATGTTACTTGAACCACCTACTACTAAATCGTAGTTTAAGTATTCAGCACTAGCATCTGAACCAACATCAAGATTCCATGTGTTAGAACTACCAGTAACAGCACTTAACATATTTAAGTTGTCAGCACTATTTTGACCGATGTTCCAGTCCATGACATTTGAATTTCCAGTAAAGGTAAGGTTTATAGTTGCTGAGTCAGCAATCATAGGCCCAAATAATTTGTTACTGTCACCGAATTGAATCAATGTAAAAGTATTTGATGCACCAGTTAAAATCATATCAGCAGATGTTCCTGAGAAATCATCTAAACCGACTTTGTTTCCATAACCTTTCTGAGTAAAATTCAATACAAGTCCTGTACCCGATTGATTTAACCAAATTTCGTTATCATCAGCTCCAGCAAATGCTGTCCCCGACAATCCTAATGTTAACATAATGAGTAATAATTTATTCTTCATGTTCTTTTTCCCCAATTAGGTGTAATTCATTTGTTCCATCACTATTGTGAGGGTGTCTATGACCACCTGTTATTTTCCAAAAGTCCCTATCGTGACCTTGGTAGATTAGTTCCAAGACAGCAAGTTCAATTGCAGAACGAGTTGCTTTCGTAACTCCTTCATTCATTGCTACGCCATCTTCAATTTCCACTAGTTTCGTATCCATATCAACGAAACGGAATACATCATATCCACCACCTGTGCTAAGGATGGTCTTGGTAGTTTGTACATTTAAAAGTATCTCACCAGTTAATGTTGATATTCCTCTCAACGAAACTGTAACTACATCTCTTCTATATTGGTTTGAAGCTCCGATACCTAGGTATCTTGCGCCTCGTCCGCCGCTTTCAATATTAGCATCATAACCAATAATCCCACCTTCCAGTAGGATTCCTGCAAACAAGAGAGGTTGAATACCCGTGGGTTCACCTTCATTACCTTCCAGTTTTGCAAAGTCTTCTCTTGCAGAACGAACTATTTGTCTCTCTCTTACAAGTGAATCCAAATTTGTTCTTTCTACAACTCTAAACCATTTACCTTTTCCTGCAGTTTTAAGTGCATCAATTAAGAATGCTTCTGCACCTTGGGTCACTGCAGTTGAGAAAGATGCAATTCCATCTTTACTCTTACGTTGTCCAGTCCTATCTAAAAAAGCGTAAACTGCTACAACTGGCATATTGGCTGCAGGTGGTAAGTCTGTAAGTTCTTGATAGGTTGGTATCTTCACAACCTCTGCTTCTTCAATACACTCCCCAAGTTTTTTCATTATTGCAGTAGTACAGGTGTCATTAACTGCAGGAATGCTTGCACATCCACTGATAAGCAAGAGTAACGTAACTCCGACACCCAAGATTTTCATTTTAAAAACTTCCCGTACCTACTGGTATATCTAATGTTGTTGTTGTTCCATCTTCAGTCACAATGGTTAAACGGATAAAGTCAACTCCATCCTCTCCAGTCATTCTTTCGTATGTGACTGTATTTCCTTCCATTACAAATGTACCGTATAAAGCTGCAGTTCCGTTAGAGAACATATTCTCCACCAACTGTTTTGCCAACTGAGCGTAGATTCGGCTTTCTACGTTTCTTAAAAATTTTGCAAGTGTAGTGTTCTGTGCTTCCCTATCTGCTTTTGCAATTGCATCTTCCAAGTCTGATTTAATTTTGTCACGTCTTGACTTTTCTTGGTTCTCAATTGTCAAGAAATGTGACGACTGCCCAATTCCACTGAAACTTGGACTCTTAAACTTGTGTACAATTTCGTCTGCACTTACACTAAGTGCAAAACAAACACTAATTACTATCGTTGTTATTTTCTGCATTCTTTTCTCCTGCTTGTTTCAATAGGTTCTCCTTCATTTCGAGAACCACGTCTACCTTTTGCTGTAAACGAATTAAATCTTGGTCTAACATTCGAACTTGGTCGATAAGTTTGATAAGTGCAAAATGTTGTTTTTCCACTTCGGGTTCTAGGTTTTCACCAACAAACCACCAAACGTAATATACAAAGTATCCTAGTCCAACCATCATAACTATCGGGAAACCATACTCTGATATCAGAGTTGCTATACTCAATTCTTCCATATTAATCTCTTCTAACGTCTAGACTGCCGTCTTCTATAAAGTTTTCTGCACGAGCAACTCGTTCAATGTCGGGTCTGAGTTCTAATGCACTGGACACTAGTAAATCAATCTTAATCATCTCGTTATTCATACTTCTGACCCTATTTTCTAACGAACTACAGAAGATTGTAAGTGTTTTGATATCGTCAACAACACCTTCAAGTATTTGTTTAATAACGGTAAAGATGAAAAACCCCATAACAAGACTTCCTGCTATTGGCGCACCCACTTCACTTATTAATTCAAATATTTCACCCATACCACTATTTAGGAGATGGACAACTTATAAACAAAAAAAAGGGGTCAATAAAGACCCCTATTAAATCAAATGAGTTTGTTACTTCACTTGTGTGATGCAATAGACTTGACGACTTCTGCTTTTGAACCACTTCGTTTAACTTTGATGTTGTTCTTGTCGGCATGGTCAAGTAGTTGAACTTTGGTTAACTTTTTCAGTTGTGCAACACTAGGTGTTGATTTTTTTGCAACTGGTTTACTAACCTTTGGCGCACTCTTAGTCTTTCTAGATTCTACTAGAGTGTATAATATTGCCCCTGCAACTATTGCTATTATTATATATTCCATGATTTACCTCTTAAATTTATATATTAATTACTACTATTTAGTCCTTCGCTTTACCTATATTTAAAGCACACCAGTCTAATAACTTGTAGCATTTTTTGACTATTCCATCATCAACTGGAGTTGGTGTTAAAGCTGCAACTAAAGATGCACCCATTACCAACCACGGAATCACTTGAACCCATGCTATAACCCACTGTAAAAAATCTAATAACATATGATTTCTCCTGTTTGAAAGTTATACTTACAGGGTTATTTAGGATTTATTGGTTCCGATGGTGTATTTAGTGGTCAATTTCCACTCTTTTTTGTCTTTGAATGGTATGATTTTGATTTGAGATAACGGTGCAATAGGGTCTTCTATTTTGGATGAGTCTAGAACAGTCAACAGTTTCCATTGTGCAAGTAAACCGATAATTGTGTTTCTACGTCCGAAGTCCCCAGCATCGATTGATGTTGGTTTACCGTCTAGTTTGAATAATTCTTTGAAGTGGACAATATAGTACTTACCACGTTTGTGAAGGATATGACATGACTGGAACAGTTCATTGTCTTTACGAGATGCCACACCTATTCTAGATAGTGTTTCTCTTATCTTTAGGAAGTCATCTTTTTCGGGGAAGGTAATTTCTACCAATTCCGAGACCAATTCTCCATTGTCAATCATTGTTTTGTCCACCAGTTTTCATCCTGTTTTTCAATTCACGAACCTGTTTATCTGATAACACTACCATGTACTCTTTTGCTTTAATAGTGGATATCTTATAATACTGTTTTATGGTATCGAGTTTTTTACTAATATATGGTTTTTCCCATTTGGAAAACCTTTGTCTTTTTCTAAGGGTATTTAGTAAAAAGACATATTGAAGACGATTATCGAGGTGGTGTCGATTGTTCATCTCGTTAGTAAAGAAAACAGAATCTTCATGGTAAGACAAAGACTTGTTTATTAAGAAGGGGGCGTAATTCTTTTCTTCCACTGAGTCGACCATGATATCTTTTTTATCATATGAAACCGACTTAACAAAGTCAAAGGGATTACGTTTAGACATTTATTTTCCTGTATGTTGTCCGAAAACCTGTAGAAGTTCTTCACCTTTGAGAGGTTCACCAAAGAATACAATTTCACCTGTCTCTCTGACCTCTCTCTGTACGACACCGTTGTTGTATTCGATGTCTAATACTGAACCATCGTTACCTCGTGTGTCATACCAACAAGAAGTTAAAGAATGTGCATGGACTGACTTAACACCTCTTGCCCATTCTTCTGCAAGGAGTAATCTCCTTTGTCTATCTACTGTATCATCATATTGTGTCATTTGAATTTACACTCCGACATCAATTCGGTTAAACAGGCGACAAAATTGATTTCATCGTCCATGGAAAATGCAGCCTTGTATTGATAGTCTGCAATGATTAGTACTGCAGCTGGGATTGATTGACCTTCCAATTCATGTTCCAGTGCATTAAATACTTTACGGAATAGAGAAGAAAAATCATTATCAGAATTCTGACCGACCCATTTTCTCATTCCTTTCCAGTTCTTTTCCTTAATCATATTTATAAGAGGGGTAAACTTTTCTTCGGAAAGCGATGATAGTAAACCCGAATCAATAACACCACTAACTCCGTATCTTTGCATTTCATTTAGAACACGTCTAAAGTCGGGAAAGAATCTCATAACTAATTCTGCAAGAACCTTTTCTTCTGCCTGAATGTTTTCTATCTCGCAAATGTTTTTACATCTGAGTAACATCTGCTGTGCAAGTTTAGGTTTTTCTACAGGTAATATTTTAAAATCAATTACAGTTGTTCTTGAGTGTAATGCAGGAATGATTCTATTCTTGTAGTTACAGGTAAAGATGAATCTACAATTACTAGAGAACTCTTCTATGAATCCTCTCAATGCAGGTTGAACACTCTCTGCAGAAATGTAATCTGCTTCGTCAAGGATAACCACCTTTGGGCCACCTGCAAGTGAAACAGTAGATGCAAAGTTTCTGATTTTGGTTCTAAGTGTATCAATCAATCGTCCTTCATCAGAACCATTGATTACGATATAGTCTGCATTAAGTTCGTTACATAATGCTCTTGCGATTGTGGTTTTACCACAACCTTGAGAACCACTCAAAAGTAAATTAGGGATTTCTCCCTTGTTTACAAACTCTTTGAATTGGTCTTTGAATTGTTGAGGAAGTATTGTATCCTCGATTGTTTGTGGTCGATATTTTTCGACAAATAAAAATTCTTCCGTCACGTTGACTCCATCATAATATAAGAATAAAAAACCCCACCGTTTTTTATGTGTGCATCACCAGTGTAGAATGATGAGACGGATGCACTCCCGTGGATAGTTGAGATAGAACTATTCCACATTATTATTTATACTAAGACCCGTATTTACTATCGGGTTCTAGTGCAATAAAATACTCTAAATCTATATCTGCATTATTAAAATGAGATATTCCTTTAGAACTAACGGCAACATCATAGTTACCACTCAGAATTTTAAGGTTCTCAATCTTAAAGTTCATAGAATATTTTGTTCCATCACCTTGACCCACTACTCGTGAGAAGGTATTGGAAGCCGCATTCTTCTTGTCTACTACAGTTAGAGAGACGGTTGAACCATCGGACTCTAACACTAGGTCATTGACTCCTAGAACACTTGATGCTTTCTGCAGGTCATTCAACAAAGTTGATGTGACCTTAAACTCTATCTCAGCATCAGGCATAGTTATCATCTTATCGGGTGCAATTACCATTCCTTCGGATGCATAAAAGTATGCCATCTTAGAATTGTTATCTGCAATAGATAGAGACGAATCACCAAATTCAAAATCGGGGTCTTCCAGTAAACTGGTTGCACCTAAGAATTCTGGCAAATTATAAATTGAAAAATTCGTTGGAAACGATTCACTTACAGTTGCGACTGCAAGTATATTTTTCATGTTGGAAATAGTTTCTAACTTATTTCCTTCCTTAACTCGGATTCCCGAATTAATTGTTGAGAAGTTCTTTAGAACATCCCTAGTGTTATCACTAATCTTCATCATTTAGTTTCTCCATATCATGAATGTATAATTGTATGAGTCCATAATGCAAAACCTTCATGAGGTCAGCACGATTTTTCCCACCCTTTTTTCCATACCTTTGTGCGTATTTTAATACGTTCCCGATACAGAACCCTTCACCATGACCAGCGTCAATGATAAATTCTGTTGCCTGATATTGATTCAGACTGTAATGTTGGTCATAAGTTGAATTGATATACGAAGTCAACTCTTTGATGAGTTGACCTTCGTTATATTTGTAGTCTACTTTGACATCCATACTAATAGTATACTCCTAGTAGTCCGAATCGTCAATAGGGTTTTCAGAAGTTTCTTCTGAGTCACCCATTTCGGACATATCAACCCCTGCATCAATCTTAGTGTAGAGGTCAAGGATAGAATCCCTAGTTTCTTGGTCGAACCTAGAAATACACATTGTGATTGACTTCAATTTGTCGTCAAACATTCTGAATGCATTCACTATGTGAACCAGTCTTCTAGTAGTAACAACATCGTCAATCGCACCTTCGTAGTATGATTTTCTGATAATGTCTGCCCAGTCCACTAACTTCTCAACGAAGTCTGAGTCAACCGAACCAGTCAATTCCATTTCTTTTGCAAGGATTGACTTCTCAGTTTTCACTGGTGGGTATTCCTGTTGCATTGTAATCGCAAATCTCTCTAACATCGCCTCGTTCATGATTTGAGTTCCTATGAACTTTCCATCGTCAGAACCTTGACCTTTAGTATTTGCAGTAGCAAGAATCGTGAAACCTTTTGCAGGTGAAACCCACTCACCAGTTTTCTTGATAAGGTATCCTTTACCTTCAAGAACTGATTGTAAACACATCAACTTGTTAGAACCTAAGTCCACTTCGTCAAGAAGTAAAACGGCACCTTTTCTCATTGCCTTGATAACTGGGCCTTCTCTAAACATGATGTCACCACCCTGTAAAGTATGTCCACCCATCAAATCATCTTCATCAGTTTCGATGGTGATGTTGACTCTGAAAAGTTCTCTCTTCAATTGAGCACAAGTTTGTTCAATCATCAATGTTTTACCATTACCACTCAAACCAGTAACAAATACTGGAAAGAACAATTTGGATTTGATGATGTTTTTAACATCCTTGAAATGTCCAAAAGGAACATAGTTAACCATTTTTTCGGGAATGATTTTTACATCATTCAGAATATTAAGACTTGAAGTCTTTGCGGCAACTGGCATTTGAGCAGGGTTATTCACTGCAGGAACAGGTGCAGTTGCAACTGGTTTTGCAGGAACAATCGGAGTTACGTTTTGTGGTTCATAACCACCGTTGTAACCACTGATTACTGCCTCAAGATTAAATGAGTTTGCACCCACTTTGAAATCGTACCTAGACGATTTGACCCAGTATGGCATTCCACCAACTTGGTCAAAGTCTTCTTTAGTAAACGATGTATTAGAAGGAAAAGAAGTCACAAGACTTTCAAGGAATTCTTTTCTATCGGGGGTAAAGTTAAAGTCTTTACCAGCAATCTGAATTGATTCAGACCTATTGTAAGTTCTATCAGTCATATTAAGCAACCTCTAACATTGATAAAGGAACAGAGTATATACCCTCTGGCATCTGAACTGTTGCCCTTTTGATTTTCACCTTGATAACAGTACCAAGAGTTTTCTTGGTTGCCTGTACCACATAAACTGAAGCACCTTCCGTTATGGTAGATTTACCAAGGTAGGTTTTCGCATCAGCGATATAAGCACTCAACTCATTCAGAGTAGCGAGTGACGAGATTTTAGAAATCTCGGTTTTTAGTTTTGCATTAATCATATTATCTCCTATGTTTTTGCAGTTATTAATTTGTTTTCCCATCTTTTATATTATACGAAAAAGTGAGGGTCATTGTCAAGTCTTTTGAACATTTATTTTATCGGGTGTAAAAGAATCTTCATAGATTCCTGTAGTGGTTTTGGATATAGACCCTTCTTGTTCTGAAACTTATGTCTTCCATAAACGTCTTCACCCTCGTTAGTCCAAACTCTGAATGCTTTACATTCAACTGCTTGGGTGGCACATATTTCCCTATTACTACATTCATACTTTTCGCATGGTGCAGGGCCGACATCAGTAATCGCATCGGCAAATGCACTGTAATTTGGTTCATTGTTTTCGTAGTATCCTAAGTCTACTCTTAAAGGTTCCCTTGTTCTCATTACGCTATCTCCTTGATAAATTCGTTAGTTAAAAATCTTGATGTTGATTTAGAGTTCTGATTCTTTTTGAATGCAGAAAGCAATCTTCTTTTGTTCGCACCGACCAAATCTTCATCCAGTTGGTCGTCACCTGCAACACTTAGTGCAGAGGAAGTGGTTAAGAAAAGTTTACCGTATCCGTGGACTGAAAAACACAATCCGTTTTTTCTACATTCTTTCCACATGGAATCAGCGTCACCTTTTCTAACTTCTTCTAGATTGTTATGAAGACCCCAAAAGTCATTCTTTCCACCAAGAACAAAGTATCCAGTGACAATACAACCAGTTTCTTTTTGTAACCAGTCTAAAATGTTTTGAGTCTGACTAAAGTTATTGCTGTTGTATCCATCATGGTCAGAGTACATATGAGACCTGTTAGTAATCGGGTCGATTAACCATCTTTGTCTTGCAATTCTCCAAGAGTACTGACCTTCGTCACATTGTTCTTGAGACCTCTTATCTTCTCTCTCTTCGTCAGTTTCGTCAAACACTGGAGACCTATGTGAGTATCCATCAGTGATTACTGTAAGTATTGATTTCTCGATACCGTACTCTTCATTGAATGTAGGAATCAACAATCTCATTGCAGTCAAGCAATGGTCAAGAGGTGTACCACCTAATCTGTAGTTTCTAGGACAACTGTAGTTGTCAAAGTCATACCATCCATAACATTCGTCAATATCGATAAAGTCTTCGTCACCAAACCAAGCATTGTGTAACTCAATTTGTTTTCTGAATGTTCTTCTATCGAAGTGATATTGGTTGAACAAGTGAGAAACATTTTTGTGATTCTCATTGAACTCCCTAGTAGACATTTTGTCTGAAAACAATTCTATCAATCTTGGTTCTCTAGAAGTGAAGTATGAATCATCTTCGGTTTCACCGTTGATTTCGTCATAGTAAACATCTGAGAACAAGTAAACTCTATGAGGAATATTAACTTTCCTGCAGAAGTCAACCAGTATCATTGTTTGTTCGATAAGGTCTGAACATTCGTTAGAGATTGAACCACTCCAATCAAGTAACACTTGTAAACCGTGGTTTTTACCATCGGGAAAGTATGTCACTTTTTTGAATATATCATCAACAATCTGATACTTTGCAAGTTTAGTCATATCTAACTTTCCAGTTTTACCTTGGAATGCTTTTGCACTTTGCAATGCAGTTTGTTTCATTTCGAATTCTTTTGCCATATGTTGGACAATCTTCTTGTTCTTATCTTTTAACTTCTTAGAACTGTAAGTTGCTTTTGCAAGTCTTTTTGCAATCTTTTCGTCCGAGTCACCGTAAATTTCGTCAGACTTAGATACCCAAAATGGTTTCCAGTCTTCAATCATTTTTTTGTAAGTAACAACGATACCTTTAAATTGGTTTCTTTTCTTGAATGAGTCCTTTAGATGAACAGTAGTAGAAATCATGTTAGATTCTGAAATGAACATATCTTCATTGTTATGAGCATGATGTTCTGTAACTGACTCCCTTGCACCGTCTTCATCATCGTAATCATCAGAAGAACCAACACCACCTTCTTTACCAGTAGTTTT
>TARA_B110000438_G_scaffold12208_1_pt1 | contig 35494 bp, 36 predicted proteins | sample TARA_B110000438 | Tara Oceans TARA_B110000438 (sample SAMEA4398413) | marine metagenome | biome: Polar Biome; feature: [MES] marine water layer (ENVO:01000295) within the mesopelagic zone...; material: water (ENVO:00002006), including particulate matter (ENVO:01000060) such as...... | reverse complement strand
TCCATTTCTGGAGCAAGATCTTGATCAATTATAGATTCTGACTTTTCTATAATTATTTCTTCAGTCTCAGCAAAACTCACCTCATTAAGCATAGGTTCAATACTAGCTGCTTCGATATTTTCAATACTAGTGACTTGATTTACAGCGGGTTCTTTTTTTAATACCGAAGATACTAATAACCAAACTAGAAATAAAGTCAGCAGAGAGAAAATAATCATTAAAATTAATTTCGGTGTAAGGACATATTTACTCATACTTTCAACAGCTTTATTGACTATTGGGGCAGAGTTCTTATCTGGATTTATTTGGTTATAGCTATCTAGTAACAGGTCTTCTGATAGATCCAATAAATTTGCATATTGACGAAGATAACCTTTCACGAAAACAGAGGCACCTATCGCCTCGAAGTCATTACACTCAATCATCTCAATTACTGAAGCATTAATTCGCAACTCTTTGGCTATATCTTTTTCGCTAAGGCCCTTCGCTTGCCTGGTTTTCGCTAATAATTCACCGCAACTAACCTCATTATCGAGATTATTTTTATTATTAATTTCTTCAGTAATTTTACTCATTTAATACTCAACAGCATTATTTTAATTTTATAATACCACTGCCCTCCGTTTTTTCTCACTTAATCTAGTTAATACTTTATTGTTCACTTTACCAGCTAACTGGCCACATGCAGCATCAATATCATCGCCACGAGTTTTTCTTGTGGTCACTAATATTCCTAATTCTCGCAACTTAGATTGAAATTTTCTAATCTGCTCGGATGAGGAGCATTGATAATCACTTTCAGAAAACGGATTAAAAGGTATTAAATTCACTTTAGCTGGTTTATTTTTTAGAAGCTTTGCCAATTTTTTGGCATGTAAAATAGAGTCATTGATATCTTTTAACATTACATATTCAAACGTAATATAACGATTTGAATGTTTTTTAGCATACACCCAACATGCTTCAAGCAATTCAGCAATTGGATGGATCTTGTTGATAGGAACAAGTGTATCCCTTAGTTCATCTTCAGGTGCGTGCAAAGAAACTGCCAGAGAAACATTGCACTCATCGGCAAGGGAGTTAAGATTGGGTACAATTCCTGATGTACTTAGTGTAACTCGTCTTTTTGATAGGCCATAGGCATTATCCGACAAGAGAATTCGTAATGCTTTAAGCACATTTCTATAATTCGCTAATGGCTCACCCATGCCCATAAACACCACATTCGTGATTGCTGATAAGCCATTTTTCCTTTTTGGCAGCAAGCTATTTGCAAAACACACCTGAGAAATTATTTCAGAGGACGTAAGATTCCTATTGAAGCCTTGAAAGCCGGTAGCACAAAAAGAGCAATCTAATGCGCATCCAACTTGAGAGGAAATACATAGGGTTCCACGATCAGTTTCAGGAATAAAAACAGTTTCAATAGCTTGACCCACTCCAGAATTAAACAACCATTTTACTGTTCCATCATTAGATGAGGTTTCTGAAATAATCTCAGGAAGACTGATAGATGCAATTGATTTTAATTCATCCCTCAAAGTAATAGAGAGATCAGACATCAAATCGAAATCCACTACATATTTTTGATGCATCCATTGAAGAAGCTGCTTAGCACGAAATTTTTTATGCCCAAGATCTAAAAAGAAAACCTCTAGCTCATCCTGTGTTAGTCCTAATAAATTTTTCTTCAGCACTTGCATGATTATCCAACTTCATTGGATTATGTTCTGGTTCGCTCACATATTTCTTTAGCATCAAAAAAGTATCCAATTTCTTGGATGGCTGTCTCAGGTCCATCTGAGCCATGAACAATATTTTCTTCGATACTATCAGCAAAGTCAGCTCTAATTGATCCAGCAGCCGCATCTGATGGATTGGTAGCACCCATAATCTTTCGATTTGCATCTATCGCTGATTCCCCTTCAAGAGCTTGAACCATAACTGGACCAGAAGTCATATAACTAACCAAATCATTAAAAAATGGACGTTCGCTATGAACACTATAGAATCCCTCTGCTTGCTCTTTTGTGAGATGCATCATTTTAGCAGCAACTACTTGAAGCCCAGCTTTTTCAAAACGATTGTATATCTCACCTATGAGATTTTTTTGTACTCCATCTGGTTTAATAATTGAGAGTGTTTGCTCAATCGACATAATAACCACCTTTAAAATATAGTTAACAAAATAATATAAATTTATTTAAGAATTAATTAAATCGTATAAAATAGCAGTGTTCAAGGGCGAATAAATGCCACTAAATACTAAAACTTTCGCCGCACCCACATTCTCCAGAAATATTGGGATTGCGAAAACGAAATGTTTCATTTAGACCTTCTTTATAGAAATCAACCTCAGTACCATCTATCAAAGCCAAACTCGTCTTATCAACGATAATTTTAATATCATGATCTATAAATACCTGATCATCATCTTCAACTTTATCCGAGTAATTGATCACGTAAGCATAGCCATTACAGCCAGTTTTCTTTACTCCAATACGGAGATTTATGCCATTATCAAAATTTCTTCCAGAATAATTTTTTATTCTATCTACTGCTGCATTTGTAAGTGAAATTGCCATAACTTTTATATAAATAATTATTTCAGATCTAATTGTAACCTAATCTCATCCAAAACGTCTTCTAATAATAATATCAATGACATTTTTTCAACTGGGATTTGTAATAAGCTCTTCAGAATATCTAGATCCATTTTATTAAATTCATCGATTAATAAGCCTTCTATTCTCTCTGAAACCCATTCAATTGAAGCAATTGAATGAGGGCATCCATATATTCGATATCTAGCAGCAATAATTTTTTTTTCTTTTAATACACAAACAATCTGAGCTATCAATCCATCACTCAATGAGCCTTTGCTAACTTTAATGATCTCTCCTTCTGGGTATATAGAGTTATCTTTATAAGCGCCCCGAGTAAAAAGCTCTCGTGTCAACTCATTATAAGGCTCTAATTGATTTGATAAAAATTTACTCATATCAACTCATCCGGTGCGATTTCTCTCAAGTACCTAACAGCTTCATGATATTTATCTATAGCAATATCAATCTCTTCTATTGTTGTATTTCTATTAAAACTGAATCTTATGGCACTTTGAGCTTCGAGATCAGATCGACCTAAAGCTTTAAGAACAAATGATGGCTCATTATTTTTGGAATTACAGGCTGATCCATTTGCCACGCAGAGTGGTTCTAGCATCAATATCAAACTTTCGCCATCAATGCCATTTATGGAAACATTAAGAATACCAGGATATTTTGATTTAATTGTGCCATTAATTTCAATACCAGCTATACTTTTTATTCCATTCCACAGCCGTTTATGCAAATCTTGCATAATTAAATAATCATCTTCGCTTCTCTCCAAAGCCAATTCAGCAGCGACACCAAAACCAATAATTTGATGCACAGGGAGCGTTCCAGGACGAATCCACTTTTCTTGCTCACCACCATAATGTAAAGGAATGACACCGCAACCAGCTGCGCTTCGGATATAAAGTGCACCAACGCCTTGTGGGCCATAAAATTTATGTGCTGAAATAGACAATAAATCAATAGGTAATTGATCTAAATCTAATGATATTTTTCCAACAGATTGAGCTGCATCAGTATGGAAAAGTATGCCCTTCTCACGACATATCGAGCCAATTTCAACAATATCTTGAATAACTCCAGTTTCATTATTTACATGCATGATTGAAACGAGTTGTGTTTCTTTTTTTATTGCTTTATTTAGATCATCTATTTTTAAAAGACCATTAGAATCTGGAATTAATCTAGTTACCTCAAATCCCTCTTTTTCTAGATAATCAAAAGCGCCTAAAACAGCTTTATGCTCTGTTACCAGAGTAATAATATGACGTCCCAAGTGAGAACGAAATCTCGCTGCACCAATTATAGCTAAGTTATTAGATTCAGTAGCGCCTGAAGTCCAGGTTAAATTCTCTTTATCTGTATGCAATAAATTTGCAAGTTTTTGTCTGGCTTTTTCAATGTCATGCATGGCATTTCGGCCTACATAGTTTAACGATGATGGATTGCCAGTTACCTCAGCATTATTAAGACAAGTTGTCATTGCACTGACAACCCTCTTATCAATTGGCATCGTGGCTGCACTGTCCAGATAAATGAGACTGTTAGTCGCTCTTGTCATTCTTCAACTCTTTACTTTGATTGAATTCAAATGAGGAAATTATACCGCGTAGGATATTTATTTCATTTTTATCAGGAGATGCTTTCACAAAAAGGCGCCGAATACGGCGCATCAAGTGTCTTGGCTCATTAGGATTTAAAAATTCATTTTTAATTAGATGTGATTCTAAATGAATATAAAAATTTTCCATCTCATTGACCGTAGCCATAGGTACTCCAGAATCAAAAATTGGTATTTTTTCTCCAACAATCTGCATACGTAATTCATAACAAAATATTTGCACTGCCATAGCTAGATTTAAAGAGCTGAAATCTGGATTAGTTGGAATATTCAATAAATAATTACAATGATCAAGACTGTCATTTTTAAGACCAGATTTCTCTGGGCCGAATACAATCGCAGTATAACTATCTTGAAAATCGGTAAGTATTTTTTTAACGCATTGCCTAGGCTCAATGCTTGGCCAATCTATTGATCTTGATCTAGCGCTAGCCCCAACCACAAGACTGCAATCCTTGATTGCCTCAACAAGAGTACTCACAACTGATGCGGACTCTAAAATATCCTCGGCACCAGAAGCTCTAGATATTGCATCTTCATGAGGAAAATTTAATGGATTAACTAAGACCAGCTCATAGAGGCCCATATTTTTCATTGCCCTTGCAACCGCGCCTATATTTCCAGGATGAGAGGTTTCAATTAGGATTATCTTTATTTTTAAATTCACACGCTTTTACTCATATAAATATATTATTTCATTATATCGTTATATCGTTCAATAAGGTCTGTTATTCTATATGCTCTGAGGCAAACAATAAAAGCCACAGATAATAGTTCTTTTTAAATCTAATGGAATCAAAAAAATGCATGCATTACTCAATGTCGCTGTTATAGCTGCCCATCGCGCTGGCGATTCATTAATTCGAAATCTTAATAAACTCGAAAAGATTAAATCCAAAGTAACGTTAAAAGGGCGCAATGATTTTGTTAGTGAAGCTGACGTAGTGGCTGAAAAGATAGCCATTGAAACTATTCTTAGACATTATCCTGATCACGCAATTCTCGCTGAAGAGAGTGGTCAACAAGGTGAGTCTGATTACTTATGGATAATAGATCCACTTGATGGAACGACTAATTTTTTACATGGATTTCCAAATTTTTGCGTTTCTATTGCACTCATGCATGAAAAAAAACTCATCCATGCTGCAGTTTATGACCCAATTCGCCAAGAACTTTTTACGGCTTCAGAGGGGCAAGGAGCTCAATTAGATGGGCGTAAAATAAGAGTAAGTGGCGAAAGAAATTTAAATCGAGCGCTAATTGGTACAGGCTTTCCTTACCGAGATTCTAATAAAGCTACCAAACCTTATATGAATATGCTGCAAATTGCGATCGAAGAAACTGCTGGAGTTCGACGTCCAGGTGCTGCAGCTCTAGATTTATGTTACGTGGCTGCTGGAAGACTCGATGCTTTTTGGGAGACAGGCCTAAGCATCTGGGATATAGCTGGTGGAGCATTAATCATTCAAGAAGCAGGAGGCATCATAAGTGGCTTAGATGGATCCAATAATTTTCTTGAACAAGGTCATGTACTAACTGGCTCACCCAGGATTCACTCTGCGTTAACAGAACTGTTCTCTAAAGAAACTGAAGCTATGTTCAAATAAAGGTTGATCTAATTAAGGGAGATCATCAATTAATTCAGGATTTTTTTCAGCAGGTAATAAATCTTTAGTATTCACATCTAGCATCAAAGCAACTGCGCCAGCGGTATATATAGAGGAGTAAGTGCCAATAATAATGCCTACTATTAAGGCGATGGAAAATGGCCTGACAGATTCACCACCAAGCAATAACAAAGCAATCAAAACTACAAGTGTAGTTACACCAGTAATAATAGTACGTGCCAGCATCTCATTGATTGAGATATTCATTGCCTCATCAGAGGCAACACCTCGTAATTTGATAAAATTTTCTCGGATTCGATCGAATGCTACAACAGTATCGTTTAAAGAATAGCCAATAACGGCTAATACAGCTGCCACAACTGTTAAATCAAATTCAAACCCAAACAAAGAAAAGAAGCCAACTGTAATAATCACATCATGACCTAAAGCACAAACTGCACCTGCAGCAAATTTCCACTGAAAGCGAAACATTACGTAAGCAAAAATCATAAGAAGGGCAAAGATCATAGCTAAGCCACCTTGCTCTGTTAAATCTTTACCTACCTGTGGGCCAACAAACTCAACTCTTCTCAAGTCTACACCAGGTTCATCTGCAGCTAATAAGTTACGTAAACGATCTCGAATATCATTTGGGTTACCCTCTTGTTGAGGTGGCAATCTCAATAAAACATCTTTTTCAGAGCCAAAGCTTTGAACCTGAACATCTTTGAACCCATCATTGACTAGGAGTGATCGTATTTTTGGCAAGTCGGCATCATCAGGATAACCAACTTCAAGCAATACACCACCAGTAAAATCTATACCCAAATCTAGTCCACGAGTACTCAGGGAAATCAAAGAAACCATTACCATTAATACCGATAAACCAATCGCTATTTTTCTTCTAGTGATACCAAGAAAATTTATGGTAGTTTTTTTGGTTATAAATTGCATTTACTGTCCTATATTGGAAGTTTCTTGAGGCGTCTATTACCAAAGATGAGATTCACAATAGTCCGTGTCCCAATAATTGATGTAAACATAGACGTAATGATGCCTAGAGATAATGTAATCGCGAACCCTTTTATTGGTCCTGTCCCAAAAGCAAATAAGACTATAGCTGCTATTAGTGTTGTTATATTTGCATCAGATATTGAGGATAATGCTTTATCATATCCTGCACTGATACTATTTTGAGCAGTCCCACCAGCTGCAAGTTCTTCTCTAATTCTTTCAAAAATTAGTACATTTGCATCTACAGCCATGCCAACCGTGAGCACAATACCAGCAATTCCTGGCAACGTTAGTGAAGCTTGTAGTAAAGATAACAATGCAACTATGAAGATTAAATTGGAAAATAATGCGATATTGGCGATCATTCCAAACCATCTATAATATAAAGCCATAAAAAATACGACAGCCATAAAACCGATCGTAACTGCACTAAAACCTCGATCAATATTATCTTGACCCAAACTTGGACCTATAGTTCTTTCTTCGATTTTGAATACAGGAGCTGCTAATGCTCCAGCTCTCAATAATAAGGCTAACTCCCTAGCTTCTATAGGAGTCAATCCCGTGATTTGAAAGCGATCTTTAAAAATACCTCGGATGGTAGCAGTACTGATTATTTCCTCTGTTTTTATTATTCTTGTATTAACGACACCATTTTCCATTTCAGAAACTCGTCGAGTCTCTATGAATACAGTGGACATTGGTTTATTGAGATTTTCACGAGTAGTTTTTAACATACTCTCACCACCAGCGGCATCTAACGTTATAAATACGGCTGGCTGTCCCTGACTAAATCCAGATTCAGCATCTATAATTTGATCACCAGAAGCAATAATCTCTCTTCTTAAATTTTGCGAGGGAACCCCTGGTCTTCCCGAATAACGTCTAGAACCAGGAAAATTTCCACCATTATCGGCTAAATGAAATTCAAGTGTTGCTGTAGCGGTTAAAATATCATCCAGACGATTTGGGTCTTGTACTCCAGGCAATTGAACTACAATTCGATCCACTCCTTGTCTCTGCACTAGAGGCTCAGCAACACCCAACTGATTAACTCTATTTCTTAATGTTGTAATGTTTTGCTCAATAGCAAAATCTTGACGAGCTTTAATCTGTGTTTCAGTCATTCTTAAGCGAAATGAATTTTCATCAGTGCCATCCAAGACTAACAAGTCAGGGTCAACTTCAGTAAGAATAGTGCGTGCTTTTTCTAGATCAGCTTTATCCCTAACGCGTACCAAAATATCAGAATTAATTAAATCCACACGGCTTCTCAACTTTGCTTCTCGAAGCAAGTCAGAAAAACTTTGTTGATACAAAGTCAATCTAGTTTCGATTGCTGTTTTCATATCCACTTCTAAAAGAAAATAAACACCACCTCTTAAATCTAGTCCTAGACTCATTGGTCTAATACCAATATTTCGCAACCAATCTGGCAAATTGGGTGTCAATGTATAGGCAATACTTTTTCGCTCATTGTATCTATTTCTAAGGCGCTGTCCTGCATTCGTTTGATCTACAGGATCCTCAAAAAGAACGATCGCCCTTCCATCTTCAATATAACTAGCAATGGGTGGTAACCTTATATCACCAAGAGATTCCATGACTTCTTGAAGCTGAATTTCATCAAAATCTGACCCATCTGCATTTACTACTTGAACAGAAGGAACGCTGCTATATATATTTGGTAAAGCAAGTATGCCGCCTAAAAGAAAAATTACTAATACCAGCAAATTCAACCATGATGGGTAACGATTCATTAGTTTACTTTTTAAGCGGCATCAATTGTCCCTTTTGGGACAATTGCAGAAATAGATGATTTTTGAATTTTAATCTCAACATCTTTTGCTATTTCGAGCGTAGCATAATGTTCGCTGACTGCGGTCACCTTAGACAGCAATCCACCTGTAGTCATCACCTCATCACCAGCAGATAATGCCTGAACAAGTTCAGCATGAGCTTTTTGTCGCTTCTGTTGCGGCCGGATAAGCAAAAAGTAAAAGACAATAAAAATTGCTGCCATTGGCAATAAGAAACCAAAAGTATCAGCAGCGCCAGCAGCGCTCTGACCATATGCATTACTAATTAGAAAGTTCATAATTCAAATCTTTTTATAAGTTAAATTTAATAGTCTGAATATTATACAACAAGAATTACCACGAAGTATGTTCAATATTTTTTATTGTGGTAATACTCAACTATCTTTCTTTGGATATATTGAACGCAAATGTTCGATATAGACTTCTAAGCTACCCGCTTTAATGTTCTCTCTGATTTTATTCATAACTGATTGATAGTAATGTAAATTATGAATGGTAGATAATCTTGATCCAAGCATTTCTTTCGATTTTTCAAGGTGCCTCAAATAAGCCAAACTATAATTTTCACAAGTGTAACAATTGCACTCTGGATCTAGAGCTTTAGTATTGTTTGCATAAGCAGCATTTCTAATCTTAACTACCCCTCGATGGGTAAATAAATGTCCATTTCTTGCATGCCTAGTTGGGATTACGCAATCAAACATATCAATCCCTAGTTTAACAGATTCTGCAATATCAACTGGGGTACCAACACCCATTAAATATCGGGGTTTATTTTCCTCCATTTGTGGAATGACATCTCTGAGAACTCTGAGTCTTTCTGATTCAGTTTCACCTACGGCTAATCCACCAATAGCATAACCATCAAAATTTAATTTCTTTAAAGCTCTTAATGATTCCAGTCTAAGTTCTTTGTACATTCCGCCTTGAATGATGCCAAAAATCGCCTCGCCACGTGAGGGATCTTTTTTGCGTAATTCTTCGAAACGTTGTTTGGATCGCTCCGCCCATCTTAGGGAGAGCTCCATGGATTGTTTGGCTATTCTTTCACTTGCTGGATATTTCGTGCACTCATCAAAGATCATGGTGATATCAGAATTCAAGTCATGTTGAATATCCATTGATATCTCTGGCGACAGAAATATCTCACTACCATCGATGGGAGAACGAAAAGTGACACCTTCCTCAGAAATTGTTCTTAATGAGGCTAATGAGAAAACTTGAAAGCCCCCAGAATCAGTAAGTATAGGTCCCTTCCAATTCATAAATTCATGTAATCCTCCATGTTCTTTTATGATACCTGGACCCGGCCTAAGCATAAGATGAAAAGTATTTCCAAGAATAATATCAGCATTAGATTTAGCCACTTCATGAGGAGTCACACTCTTTACTGCACCATAAGTACCCACAGGCATAAATGCTGGTGTACTTATCTTTCCTTTTTTTAGTGAGATTGAGCCTACTCTGGCAAGATTATTCGTGAATTCAATGGAATACTTCATTACAATCCTTCAGGTAAAATTAACATTGCATCGCCGTAACTAAAGAAACGAAATTTATTCTCTATGGCATATTGATAAGCTTCAAATATTAATTCTTTTCCAGCCATAGCAGCTACCAACATTAAAAGTGATGATTTTGGTAGATGAAAGTTTGTTAACAAGCCATCTGCTAACTTAAAACTATAGCCAGGTTTAATAAAAATATCTGTTTCGCCACACCAAGGCTCAACCCCTAAATTGCTAGCGGCTGTCTCAATTGTCCTCATGCTGGTAGTCCCAACTGGAATTACTCTACCATTCCGTGATTTTGCATTCTCGATAGCCATGCATACTTTTTTATCTAATCTTGCAAATTCACTGTGAAGCGAATTTTTTTCTATATCCTCTTCTCTTAAGGTTTGAAATGTCCCTGCACCTACATGAAGCGTTATGTGGGAAGAGTTAATCATATTATCTTTTAACTCCTCAAGCATACTGAAATCAAAGTGCAAGCCAGCAGTAGGTGCCGCAACTGCACCCTTCTCTTTTGCGTATACAGTTTGATATCTCTCCTCATCGATTATTTCAGCTGAACGACTAAGGTAAGGTGGGATTGGAAGCTCTCCATAACTCTCAATAAAACTATCCACCTCTATAGAAAATCGTAATTCATACATTCCGTTGACATTACCAAGTACCTCAACCTTGCACTCGCCTTCCAATAAAATCAAAGTACCTTTTTTTGGACTTTTATTAGCACGAATATGCGCAATAACATCATACTTGTTGATGATTCTTTCAATTAAAATTTCAACTTTTCCACCAGTTATTTTTTTTCCAAATAAACGCGCCTTCATCACCTTAGTATTATTAAATATCATTAAGTCATGCGGTCTTAAAAATTGTGATAAGCATGAAAATCGAGATTCTATTATTTCATTTTGCGCGCAATCAAGAATAAGTAAGCGACTGTCACGGCGCCTTTTAGATGGATGCTTAGCAATTAGATTATCAGGTAGATGATAATCAAAATCGGATAATTGCATTTTCTAATCTCATTGTTCTTTAAATTCTCTATAAAAATTAATTATAATTCAGAATATGAATCCAATGCATGTCTTTAGTTATGGGTGAACAAAAAAGCAACAGTAGAATCCAGAATCAATTTACGTCAAAATAGAGGCTGAATAAATAAACTTCTTATATTATATAAATATTGCCGGGATGGCGGAACTGGTAGACGCGCCGGATTCAAAATCCGGTTCTGGAAACAGAGTGCGAGTTCGATTCTCGCTCCCGGCACCACTTGAAGATGTGATTAACTATGATGAACTATTGTGCTGAGTGTGGTTCCAAGACTCTAATAAAAATTCCAAAAGGCGACAATCGAGAACGTATAGTTTGTCCAGAATGTAAAATTGTCCATTACCAAAATCCTAAAATTGTTGTTGGATGTATTCCTGTAATCAAAGATAAAATACTGCTATGCAAGAGAGCTATTGAGCCGCGATATGGGTATTGGACTATCCCAGCTGGCTTTATGGAGTTAGAAGAAACAATGCAAGAGGGTGCCATCAGAGAAACCAAAGAAGAAGCTTGCGCAGACGTTCAGATTGGTCATCTATTTGCCTCAGTTGATGTAGTAAGAGTTGGGCAAGTTCATATCTTTTTTACAGCCACACTAAAGAGTTCTTTCGCTGCGGGAGAAGAAAGTTTGGATGTTAAGTTATTTAGTAAAGATGAGATCCCTTGGAATGAAATGGCATTCGAAAGTGGCATATTTGCACTTAAAAAATTCTATGAAGACCAGGGAGTCAATAATGGCGTTCACTCTCTTAAAATTGATCACAAAAACCTAAAGCTAAGTTAATTACTTGACGATATTATCCTCGATAATTCCGTTGCAGAGACATAACCATTTACCATCGTCCCGTCCTCCAAAACAATAGCAGGAGTACCTTGAAGCCCAACAACCTGTCCCAGCATATAATTCTCACTTATGGAAGATGAGTCACAATCTCTAGAATCAAATTTTTGATCGATTTTAGCTAATGTTAGAGCTTTATTTCTATCATTAGAACACCAAATCTGTTCAGCAATTACCCAAGATTCACTTTGCGGCCCATTACGCGGGTATAGTAAATATCTAACTTCAATCCCAGCATCAAGGTAGTCATCAATCTGACTGTGTAAGCGCCGGCAAAAAGTGCAGTCCACATCTGTAAAAATTGTTACTGCATGAGATTTTTTATCTGATGCGAAAATGATCATACTATCGAGTGGATAAGCAGAGACAGCCTCTCTCCTCGAATCATTCCTAATGCCTTCTGAGAGATTTATTTGTGTTTCTAAATTATACATATCGCCTTGTATTAAATGACGGCCATCCTCAGAAATATAAGCAATATAAGCGCCTCTTTTAATAGTATACCAGCCCTCAACCGGACTTTTCAAAACTTGATCAGCTTTAATATCACTACTCATGTTAGTCACAATTTTACGGATTTCTTGTAAGCCAATATCATCACCAAAGGTCACTATTGGTAAAAAAATTGACAGTAAAACTGACAGTAGTAATTGTGAAATTTTATTCTTTAACCATTCCATCTCAATCGTGCTCCTTTTGAAGGATAATCATCAACTTAATTTCTAATAAAAGCAATCAAAAGCATAATCCAATCTTGAATATAAAACCCAGCTATCCTCGAGGATGATGCTCACCATGTAAATCTTTCAACCTCTCTCTAGCCACATGTGTATATATCTGCGTAGTAGATAAATCACTATGTCCTAATAGTAATTGAACCACTCTCAGATCTGCACCATGATTTAATAAATGAGTAGCAAAAGCATGCCTCAAGCCATGAGGAGATATGGTCTTTTTGATGCCAGCTAATTTCGAGTATCGTTTAATTGCATACCAAAATGCCTGCCTGGACATACATTGCCCTCTTTTTGTTGGAAATAAAAAATCAATTTGCTGTTTACGTAAGATAGTTTTTCGTGACGTATCAATGAAATCTTGTAACCAATTTGCAGATTCTTCACCCAAAGGGACTAAACGCTCTCGATCTCCTTTACCAATAACTCTGACTACCCCTTGATTGAAATTTACTTGTGATAATTTCAATGAAATTAATTCAGAGACTCTTAGTCCTGTCGCATACATGAGTTCAAGCATTGCTCTGTCTCGATGGCCAATCACATCATTAATATTAGGTGCTTGTAAAAGTTCATTCACCTCATCTTCAGTGAGAGTTCTTGGCAGGGTTCTTCCTATTCGGGGCATATCAATATCAAGAGTTGGGTCAATTTTGATTTGATTGGTCCTAAGTAAGAATTGAAAAAAAGCACGATAACTAGATATTTGTCTCGCTGTTGTTCTTGCTTTAATACCAGATGCGACCCTTTTTGATACAAAGCTCAGTACGTCAGATTTTCTTGCCTGATTAATTTCTATATCGTAATGAGAAAGTTCATGAGCAAGCAATCTCAAATCTACCCTATAAGCACTTAAAGTGTTGGCTGATAGACCTCGCTCTGTCCAAATCGAATCTAAAAATTTATCAATACTCACATTTGATTTATTGAATAATTTTGTGTTGGCCACTATTTTTTGATCTCTAGTATCCATGATCTATTGTAAACATTATTTATACAGATAATTAATACTACTTAAATTCACACAATTTACTTAAAAAAATATAATATAAAGAATAAATCAAAAAAAACTCATTATTAAATTCAAACAAATGTCGTCTAAATATAATCTCTTCTCACTAATATATGGTGCTTATACTTGGATGATTTTCTTTCTTTGTCTTATTTTAGCTTTGATTGGCGTCAGTATAATTCCTACATTAAATTTAAGACGGCGCTGGGTAAAGAAAACCGCTCGTTTAATCTTCATTTTATGTGGCATAAAAATGGATATTGATGGACTAAAAAATATCCCTGAAGGTCGAGTTCTGCTAGTTGCAAACCATGCCAGTTATCTTGATGGGGTTATCTTGCATGCTGCTCTCCCCACAAAATTTACATTTGTCATCAAAAGTGAAATGCAGTCTGTACCTATTGCAAATTATTTATTCAAACGAGTTGGCTCACGATTTGTAGAACGATTCAAGCCTCAAGGAAGTTTTAGAGATGCTAGAAAATTAATTAGGGCGGCATCTAATGGAGAATCATTGGCTATATTTCCTGAAGGGACCTTTACTGAGCTGCCTGGACTGGATAAATTTCGAGCGGGCGCTTTTGCTTCAGCAATTAAATCAAATATACCCCTAGTTCCACTTGTAATAATAGGATCTAGAAAAATCCTACCGGCTGATAAATATCTCCCATGCTCAGGAGATATAAATATAAAAATACTCAATGCTATAACTCCTGGAAGTATTGCTTTTAATTCAAGCAGGGAATTGGCTAATCTATCCAGACTTAAAATTTTAGAGGTTTTAAATGAACCTGACTTAACACTCAAGACTAACGAAAACGATAATTAATAAGTTATAATTAAATAATTAAACGATCTTAAGGAATATTTGAATTATGGATATAACAAGCTCAAAAGCAATCATTTCTGGCGGCGCATCAGGACTTGGTTTAAAAACTGCTGAAAAAATAATTAACTCAGGTGGAATGGTTGTTTTAATGGATTTAAATACCGAACAAGGTAATGAAAATGCAAAAAAATTAGGTAATCGAGCTTTATTCATAAATACTGATGTCACCTCTGAAAGTGAAGTTCAGAATGCTATTAGTAAGGCTAATAGATTTATGGAAGGAATTACCTTAGCGGTAAGTTGCGCTGGAGTGGTTGGTGCTGCAAGAGCTCTTGGAAGAGAAAAACCAATGCCTATAGAATTTTTCTCGCAGACTATAAAAGTCAATCTTATTGGTTCTTTTCTAATATCTAAAGAAGCAGCAAATATCATGCAAAATAACTCTCCAAATACAGATGGAGAGAGAGGTTTGATCATTAATACAGCATCTGTTGCTGCATTTGAGGGTCAAATTGGTCAAGCAGCTTATTCTGCATCAAAAGGTGGTATCGTTGGAATGACACTCCCATTGGCACGTGAATTTGCAAGAATAGGAGTACGGGTAAATACCATAGCACCAGGTATATTTATGACTCCCATGGTAGCTGGAATGACCGAAGAGCTTCAGAATTCACTTGGAAAGCAGGTGCCTTTTCCACCTCGTCTTGGGCGCCCAGAGGAATATGCTGATCTGGTTGAATCCATTTATCGTAATGCCATGATTAATGGCGAGACAATTCGTTTGGATGGCGCAATAAGGATGCAGCCCAAGTAAAACTATTTACATTCCTGAATAATTTGGACCACCGCCGCCCTCAGGGACAGACCAAACAATATTTTGTGAAGGGTCCTTAATATCACATGTTTTACAATGCACACAGTTTTGTGCATTTATTTGAAATTTTGGCGTGTCATTTTCAATTAATACTTCATAGACACCTGCTGGGCAGTATCTTTGAGCAGGCTCATCAAACATAGGAAGATTATATTTTATTGGAATCTCATCATCTTTTAGCTTTAAATGAGAAGGTTGATCCTCTTCATGGTTGGTGCTCGATAGAAATACTGACGAAAGCCGATCAAAACTGATTTTACCATCAGGTTTTGGATATTCTATAGCTTTAATGTCTTTTTTTAGCCTAAGTGATTCATGATCAGGAACACTATTATGCCAAGTAAAAGGGAATTTACCCTGCATAATATTTTGATCAATAAATGCAAAAGCCCCTCCTATTAAAGTTCCAAATTTATTTAATGCTGGCCCAAAATTTCTAGATTGATAGAGCTCATCATACAGCCATGATGATTTATATTTATTCTCATAACCGACTAAATCAGAAGATTCAACAGTCTCTTTAGATAAATTCTCAAAAATACTTTCTGCAACTAGTGTTCCACTTTTTATTGCTGTATGTGCTCCTTTTATTTTTGCACCGTTCAAAAATCCTGCATCACAACCAATCAACGCTCCTCCAGGAAACGATAACTTAGGTAAGGATTGCAAGCCTCCTTTATTAACAGCACGAGCACCATAAGATATTCTTTTTCCTTTGACGAGATATTTCGCGATCTTTGGATGATGCTTCCATCGCTGAAATTCATCAAATGGAGATAAACTTGGATTCTTGTAATTTAAAGCAATAATTAAGCCTAAGAAGATTTGGTTATTCGCTGCGTGATAAAGAAAACCACCACCCTCAGTATGAGTATCAAGTGGCCATCCAGTGGTATGAACAACAAGTCCCTCTTCATGAAGCATTGGATCTATCTCCCATACTTCTTTTAGGCCTATGCCGTAATGCTGAGGATCAGCATCGGCTCTCAAGCTAAAATGTTTAATAAGCTCTTCACCAAGATTTCCTCTACACCCTTCAGCAAAAATTGTATATTTTCCCCTAAGCTCATAACCTGCTTGAAAGGAATCTTTCTTCTTACCATCAGCGCCCACTCCCATATCGCTGGTGGCAACACCTACAACAGTATTATTGTCATCGAAAAGGACCTCAGATGCTGCAAAACCTGGAAATAAATTCACCCCAAGATCCTCTGCTTTTTCTGCCAACCATTGGCATAATCTCCCAAGGCTAATAATATAATTACCTTTATTGTGCATTGTCTTTGGAACAAATAGATTTGGAATTCTAAAAGCATTATTTTCACCTGAAAGATAGTGCATTACATCTTTTGTGACAGCGGTATTTACTGGTGCTCCTTCAGACTTCCAATTGGGGAATAACTCATCTAGACCAGTGGTCTCAAAAACATTACCAGAAAGGATGTGTGCACCAATTTCAGAACCTTTTTCCACTACTACTATAGATAAATCCATATTATTTTCAGTTGAAAGCTGCATTAATCTGCAAGCAGCAGATAGCCCTGATGGACCACCACCCACTATCACGACATCAAAATCCATCGATTCTCTTTCGTTTACTTCATTCATATTATCTGAATTATTTGACCGTTATTATGAGACTTCGTATTCTAACATTTTATAAATAATGCAAGAAAATATTTAATTATTTCGCAGCTACTTCAAAATCTTTCTTCATAGTGTATTTTTTATAAAAGCATATATTTCAATAATTTATTGTTTATATGATTTTGTTAACCGTCTTAAATTCTGACTTATTAATAATGTAACATTATTTTTTATAGATACGAGACCAATAATATAAATTAGTATCCCTTGAAAGCATATTCATTTTTATTTTCTAATTGTATCCAACTCAATCATTATTAAACAGATAGATGATAGTTATATAAGTTACTTGCGATTCTTTATTCTTTCTTTTGTTAGGTTTATTATAAAGTTATAGTAGATAAAATTTCTAATCCAAAAAAAGCTTATTTAAAAATATAATTATAAGAATGGAACCCCTTGGATATTCATAAAGCCTATTTAACTACTCCCGGTATCAAAAAAGATCGATCTCAAATTGATATTCTTAATAAACTGCTTAAGCTTCAGTCGCAACTAGTATCATCAAAAAATAAAGCCTCGTTTATTCAAAAATATATTCAACCCACACCCTTAATTAAGGGAATCTATTTATGGGGGGACGTGGGGAGAGGCAAAACATTTTTAATGGATTTATTTTTCAACACCCTAAATATCAAGAAAAAAAGAAGGGTCCACTTTCATCGTATGATGAATGAAGTTAAAAATGAGCTTGCTAAAATACCAAAAACTGAAGATCCGATGAAAATGCTGACTAAAAAAATAAGCAGCAATGTTGATGTATTATGTTTTGATGAATTTTTTATTGAGGATATAGCCGATGCCATGCTTATGTATAAGTTTCTTGAGGGTCTATTTGATCAGGGAGTAACTATGATAGTTACATCCAATAGTCACCCAGATAATCTTTATAAAAATGGACTGCAACGAGAGCGATTTGTTAAAGCAATCGATTTAATAAGCGCGAATACTGAAATCATTAATATTTCAAAAGGTATAGATTTTCGATTATCAAATAAGCCATCTAACTTGAATTTTGGATCTATACACAATGAAAAAAGTAACCAACTACTCACTAGCTACTTTAAATCAATTTCGCCCATGAGTAATTTAGAAAATATTCAAATATTAATTAATGACCGCTATATTAAAAGTATTTTATCTGCGGAAACTATTATTTGGTTTGATTTTAAATCCATTTTTTCTACTAATAGAAGTGTTATGGACTATATCGAGATAGCAAAACAATACCAAACTGTCATTATTTCTGAAATCCCTGTCCTTACTGAAAATATGGAGAATGAAGCCAGGCGATTTATTGCCTTGATAGACGAATTCTATGAAAGAAACGTAAAGCTAATTTATACTAGTGAAACCTCTTTTGAAAAATTATATCAAGGGAAAAAACTGGTTTTCGAATATGAACGAACAAAAAGCAGATTAAGTGAAATGGCATCTCAGAAATATATAGAATTAGCTCATAAACCATAAATTTTGATTATGTTACGTATAACGAGACACTTTTTTGTCAAGGATTGAAAAGATACAGGACTGAAATGCTTTGGCATATTAGAATTACATAACAGATTTATTTTTTCCAACTCTGAGAGAATCATAACTATGAGTACAGAACAAACTATCAATAGAAACTTAGTGCTTGAAGACTTTCTTCCTTTTCAGCTCTCAACACTCTCCTATTCAGTAACAAACTCAATTGCTACTCTTTATAATAATCACTTTAATTTATCCATTCCTGAATGGCGCATTATTGTTGTGGTTGGGCATACTCCAAACCTTTCTGCTATGGATGTGTCAAAACGAACCTCAATGGATAAAGTGGCTGTTAGTCGTGCTCTCAATAAGTTGATTGAAAATAAACAAATAGACAGAAAGTTTGAAACAGAAGATCGAAGACGATCAGTTCTTAAACTGACCGAGAAAGGTCAGCATATTCATAAAAAGCTTTCAAAAGTTGCTCTTCAGATCGAGAAAATCTTAACCGAAGAACTTAATGATGAAGAAGTATCTGTAATTAACAAAGTTTTTGATAAACTAACAAAAAGAACTGAATTATTTACAGAGATTAATGTTGATTAAATATAAAAAAAATCATGACAACTAAACTAATTCTTATCCGACATGGTCAAAGTGAATGGAATCTCAAAAATTTATTTACTGGGTGGACTGATGTCGAATTAACTAAAAAAGGTCGCTCAGAGGCAAAGAATGCAGGCAAAATTATTGCAAATCTTGATTTTGATATAGATATAGCTTTTACATCCCTTTTGAAACGGGCTATACATACATTGTGGATTATTTTAGATGAAATTGATCGACCTTGGCTTCCAGTGACTCGAGACTGGAGACTAAATGAGCGGCATTATGGTGCTTTACAAGGATTAGATAAATCAGAAACAACAAAGAAATATGGTGAAGAGCAAGTACAAATATGGCGACGAAGCTATGATATAGAGCCACCAGCATTATCTGATGATGATAAAAGACACCCAATAAAAGACCTGCGTTATAAAGAGATAGATAACCTTCCAACGACAGAATCGTTGGCAACAACATTAACTCGTGTCCAAGAATCCTGGGAGGACATGATACTGCCAGCACTAAAAAATAATAAAAATATTCTCATTACTGCCCACGGTAATAGTCTCAGAGCACTAGTTAAAATGCTTGATGATATTTCGGAAGAAGAAATAACGGAATTTAATATTCCTACAGGTGTTCCAATTCTCTATCACCTGGATGAGTATCAAAAACCACTATCCCGAGAGTTTCTAGGCGATCCAAAGAGTATTGCAAAAGCAATGCAATCAGTCGCTAATCAAGCAAACGACAATTAATTTCTAACAATCAGGAAAGGTGTAGCCTAGGATCTGTTGGGGGAATATTCCCTCGATCTGGATTCAGAAGCCTTATCATACCCTCCTGAACAACAGATGCTAGAAGTGTGCCATCTTGTTTAAAAAACTGGCCGCGAGCAAAACCTCTAGCATTCGATGCATTGGGACTTTCTGAAGAATATAATAACCATTCATCAACACGACAATGGCGGTGCATCCATAAAGCGTGATCTAAGCTAGCTATTTGAATACCATTACCACCGAAAGGAATTCCAAAGCCATGCGGTCTGAGGCTCGTCCCTAGTAACTGAAAGTCAGAAACGTAAGCCAATAAACACTGATGCAAATGGTCATCATTAGGCAATTCATTTACTGCCTTAATCCAAACATGGTTAACGGGAGGCAATTTACCTGGGTTAAAAATATCAACAGGCTGAACTGGTCTAAATTCGAATGGTCGTTCACTAGTAAGAAATTTTTTCCAATTTTTTGGAATTTTATCTTCAATAACAGACATTAACTCAGACATGTTTTTTAAATTATCAGGACCTTCTACGTCTGGCATTTTATTTTGATGATTCAAGCCATCTTCATCCTTATGAAAAGATGCCGCAAGATTGAATATAGGTCTGCCATGCTGAATCGCAACTACCCTTCTTACAGAAAAACTACCTCCATCTCTAGAGCGATCAACTTCATAAATTATTGGTGATTCCATATCACCACGTCTCAAAAAATAAGCATGCAACGAATGAGCGATTCGATCCTCTTCGATGGTCCTTTGAGCTGCAGAAAGGGCTTGTGCAACAACCTGACCTCCAAAAACCTGAGCGCTACCAATATCCCTGCTGTCTCCACGAAAAATGTTTTCCTCAATACGCTCTAGTTTGAGTAGATTAATCAAGTCATCGAGTACGGGTTGCACTGTTATCTCACATTTTCATTTAATTTTATAATTTGAAGTCTATAAATTGTTCACGTAAAGCAGTTTTCTTTATTTTTCCAGTAGCCGTGTGTGGAATTTCTTCTATAAAAATAACATCGTCAGGCATCCACCATTTGGCGATTTTACCCTCAAGAAAAGACAGTATATCTTGCTTATCAACACTCGCACCTTTAGCTTTTACTACAATAAGTATAGGTCTTTCTGTCCATTTCTCATGCGCCACACCAATGACTGCAGCTTCTGCCACTTCGGGATGACCCATAGCAGTATTTTCAATCTCTATTGAGCTAATCCATTCACCACCAGACTTAATAACGTCTTTAGTTCTATCCGTTATTTGCATATAACCTTCTGGATCAATTTTGGCAACATCACCAGTATCAAACCAGCCATCACTAGAATGAGCATCTGCACTGCCATCTAGTTTGTAGTAATCACTGCAAACCCAGGGTCCTCTTACTTGTAAAGCACCAAAGGCAACTCCATCCCAAGGTAATATTGTTTGATTGTCATCCACTATCCTCATTTCTACTCCAAACATACCTCTACCTTGTTTAGTCTGTAAAGCAATGATTTCATCATGCGTTAGATCCTCCATCCCATGCTTCATTGACATAACTGTTCCAAGTGGAGTCATTTCGGTCATCCCCCAAGCCTGCTGAACAAAGACATCATGATTATCATGAAAATCTCGAATCATTGATTCAGGCACAGCTGCGCCTCCAATTATGGTTCGCTGCAGACTATTTAACTTTAGATTATTTTTAGCAGCATACTGCAATAATACCAACCAAACGGTGGGTACTCCGAGTGAGACCGTGACTTTTTCTTCTTCCATCAAGTTATACAACGTTTCACCATCAGCCATTTTAGCACCAGGATAGACTATCTTTGCACCAACCATCATGGCTCCGTATGGAGACCCCCAAGAATTAACATGAAATAAGGGTACCACTGGCAATACGCAGTCACGATTTGATAAATTCATAGCATCAGGAGCAATTAATGCATAGGCATGTAAGATTGTAGCGCGATGATTATACATAACGCCCTTGGGATCCCCGGTAGTGCCTGAAGTATAGCAAAGGCCCATCGCTGCTCTTTCATCTAGTAAAGGCCATTCATATTGATCACTTTCGTCTTTAATAAGCGCCTCATAAGAAATGACATTTTTCAAAGTGGTATCTTTAATTGAATCCTCATCACCCATTACTATAAAACCTTTTACATCTGAAATTTGCGGAGCAATTTTCTCTATTAAAGGAATGAACATAGGATCTATCATCAGCCATTTGTCCTCGGCATGATTAATCATGAATATAATTTGCTCTGGAAAAAGTCGGGGATTTATTGTGTGACAAACATAACCGGCGCCACCAATCGCATAATAGGACTCGAGATGCCGATAATCATTCCAAGCCATTGTTGCGACTCTATCACCTTGAGATAACCCTAATCTTTCGAGTGCATTGGCTAATTTTCTTACTCGTTGAAAGCACTCTCCATAGGTATAACGATGCAATGATTCGTTGGTAGTAACAGAAACAATCTCACGATCATGAAAATTAATATCTGCATGCTCTACGATTGAAGAAATTAATAAAGGGGTGTCCATCATTAAGCCATGCATAAATTTTTCTCCTTACAACTTTTTATAAATTTTTTTATATTCCAATATAAATCTCATCTTAATTTAAATTAGACTTGATAAATATCCTATTATTTTGTGACCAATAAAACTAGCATTTCGACAATACACGCTGGTTTCTTCTTTCCTTTTATATCAATAGTAATTTTTGATAATAATTGCATCATACCGCCTCTTTTTTTTGCCTTTATTAGGCTTCCTCTTGCCCTAACTTTGTCGCCCTCAGAAACAGCTGCATAGAATCTTACTTTATTACAACCAAAATTGATCATTTGTTCTAAATTGCTAACTTCAATAAAGCTCTTTGTTAAATTAGGTATTAAAGATAAAGTAAGATAGCCATGAGCAATTGTTTTCCCCTCAGGTAATTCCATAGCCGCTCGAGCTTGGTCTATATGGATCCATTGATCATCTCCCGTGGCAGATGCAAATTTATCAATACGAGCTTGATCTATAACCACCCAATCAGATACGCCAACCTCACGTCCTTCTAATGCTTTTGCATCCTCTATTGAATTAATTACATACAAAATGAATCCTTGGTTTATGAATAAAAATTGCTGATATCACGATTAATTCAAAACAAATTACTTAACTGAAGCACATCGCTCACAATTAACCCAGCCAGAATCACCATTTTTATAATATTCTTTTTTCCATATTGGTAACCGTATCTTTATGTTATCGATAATATATCGACAAGCATCAAATGCCTCATTTCTATGTACCGCTGAAACACCTACCCAGACAGCACAATCACCTATATCCAATAAGCCACTTCTATGAATAGAACAAGCATCTAGGATATCGAACTGAGATTTTGCTTCCTCTATAATTTTATTACCTTCCGATTCAGCAATTGGATTGTACACTTCATATTCTAATTGCAATACATTGTGACCATCATTATGGTCTCTAATCCATCCTTCAAAACCAGCAAGAGCTCCAGCTCTCGAATTAACTAGTAGCTTATTGCAACTCGCAATATCAATCTCCGATGAGGTTATTCTCATATCTATCCACCCGCTACTGGGGGAAACATCAGAACAGTATCCCCATCTTTTATTTTTGAATCCCAAGTCGCTAAATTATCATTAACTGCAATCTTACAATGTCCTTGGGGTTCATTTAGTTGATGACGATCTTGTAGCTCTTGAAACAAATCAGCTGCTGAGGCAGCTTCAGTTAAAACAACTTCTTTATTAATGCCTGCTTTTTCTCTGAAGATGGCAAAGTATATTACTGTAATTGATTTCTTCATGCTTTCACTTTGTATTTAGAATTAATAAGATCATTAGGTGAATTAAAATTATCTAAAGCCCTAGGATTAGGCTGCGAAAGTAACAACGTATCTGAGTTTAGTAGAATTTTTCGAGGACATCTAATATTCTTAGAAATATTATTTTCAATTATTTTGATTGATTTACTGCTATAGATTGCACATAACGGTTCTGGCAATCCATCATGCTCGCTCTTGTATGCAATGAAGCAATGTTCTGTTGAAAAATTTTCAATAAGATAACTCAAGGTCCTGCTATCTAAATTCACTAAATCGCAAGCGACTATGAGCCATTGTATCGTCGGAAAACGTTTCATAGCTGATAATATTCCTGCTAAGGGACCTAGGTTATCGTAAATATCTATAATCTGTTGATAGTTACTTCTCGTTGCATCTTTTATTTGATCCTTTCTAACCGAAATAAATACTTCGGAAAGATGTTTATTTAATAATTTATAAGTTTCACTTAATTGAGACACTCCTTCATGCTCAAGTGAGGCTTTATCCATACCCATTCTTCTGCTCTGCCCCCCTGTAAGAATGAGGCCATATATATCTTCATTAATTTTCACGATAATATGTTGCCTTTCCACCTGTCTTAGATATTAGTACGGTTTCTTTAATAATAATATTGTGCGATAAAGCCTTACACATATCATAAATCGTAAGCGCGGCAATACTTGCACCAACCATGGCCTCCATTTCAACGCCAGTTCGATGCTCAACTTTGCATATACAATTAACAATAGCTGCTCCAGATTCATCAAGATTTATATTTAATTCGCAATCATCTAAACCAATTGGATGACAAAAAGGAATTAATTCATGAGTTTTTTTGGCGGCCATAACACCTGCAATAATTGCTGTTGAAAATACCGGCCCCTTAGCGCTGGAAATATCACCATTGACAAAACGAGATATTACTTCTTCAGGGAAAACCACAATAGATTGAGCATGTGCAGATCTTGAAGTAATTTTCTTTTTACTTACGTCAACCATTTGAGGTTTATTATCTTTATTGACATGCGTTATATTGTTCATAATTCATTAACCGCCCATTCTATACATTTCGATTTTTTTCAAAGACTCATCAGGTTTATATGATTTTCGAGTCTCACTATAACGATCATTCCTTGCCATCCATAAATTGGAAAATACATTATGTATCTCGACATCAGAAGCGTTGCTTCTAAGTAATTGTTTGATATCAGTTCCGTGATTTGCAAATAAACAAGTATATAAAACCCCATCAGCAGATAATCTAGCTCTGCTACAATCTCCGCAGAATGGTTTAGAAACAGATGTAATAAAACCAATTTCTCCTGAACCATCATTGTATGAATATCTTTTAGCCACTTCACCTCGATAAGATTCATTTACCGGGCTAACAGGCCATTTATCTTGAATCATATCTAATAATTCTTTTGCGGTAACTACATCCTTAAGATTCCAGTTATTTTGATTACCTACATCCATAAATTCAATTAACCGAACTATGTGGCCACTTCCTTTAAAATGTTTAAGTAAATTTATCATCGTGTGTTCATTTACTCCTCGCTGTATAACCGTATTAATTTTTATAGGAAATAATCCAGCTTTCTCAGCCGCTTCAATACCCTCCATAACATCAACTACGTTACCTCGATTGCCATTCATTTTATAAAATACCTCTTGGTCTATACTATCCAGACTGATAGTAATCCTATCCAGACCAGCATTTGCAAGATCTTGCGCCTTCTTTTTCAAAAGAGTTGCATTAGTAGTTAGAGCTAAATCCTCAATACCTTCGATCTGGTTTATCTTTTCGACCAAATGAGCCACATTTTTATCTAGTAAAGGCTCTCCACCAGTTAATCTTATTTTAGAAACTCCCATTGGTACTAATATTTTGACCAACCTAATGATCTCATCATGATTTAAGCGCTCATTTTTTTTTAGAAATTGATAATTTTCATGAAACTTTTTAACTGGCATACAATATGTGCACCTAAAGTTGCATTGATCAAGTAAAGATATCCTTAGATCTCTCAATGGTCGACTTAATTGATCTCTTGGTCGAATGACTGATGTACTCATATTATCCATAAGAAATAATAAAAAATTGTTTCAAGGTGTATTAGTATAATGAAAAAAAGTTAGCATAAGCTATTATAGTCATCTAAGTGTCATAATGGTTATGAAAACTTAATGTAGTATATCTAAAAATATAAGAATCTAGTCAAGAGTAAAAGCCTTATGCATACCAATTTCACAAAAGAAGAAGAGAATTTTGAAAGAGAAGTTCGGATTTTTTTCAAAGATAAGTACCCAAGTGATATTAAGCAAAAACAAGATCAAGCCATACCTTTATTAAAAGAGGATTTTATTCGTTGGCAAAAAGTACTATTTGCACAAGGATGGGCAGCAATTAATTGGCCCGTTGAATATGGTGGAACTGGCTGGTCAACAGTCCAAAAATATATTTTTGCCAATGAAATGGCTAAGGCCAATGCTCCTGCAATCGTTCCCTTTGGGCTTGGAATGGTTGGGCCTGTTATCTATACATACGGTAATGAGGAACAAAAGCAGAGATTTTTACCAGATATTGCTGCAAGTAATGTCTGGTGGTGCCAAGGTTATTCGGAACCAGGTTCTGGATCTGATCTGGCTTCTTTAAAAATGCGAGCAGACCGAGATGGCAATGAATATATTTTGAATGGCACAAAAACATGGACCACTTTAGGACAAATGGCTGATTGGATTTTCTGTTTAGTAAGAACTAGTAGTGATGTGGCGAGAAAACAAGAAGGTATTAGCTTCATTCTAGTAGATATGAAGACACCAGGAGTCACTGTCCGCCCAATTATTACGATTGAAGGAGATCACGAAGTCAATGAGGTTCATTTTGAGGGTGCTAGAGTACCTATAAATAATCTAATTGGTGATGAAGGAAAAGGATGGACCTATGGAAAAGTTCTTCTCCAGCATGAAAGGACAAGTATTGCTGGTGTGGCTCGATCAGAATATCGACTAAATCGATTGAAAGATAAAATAAAAAATGCCAATGATTCTCAACCTTCCCTGCAAAATGACAATACTTTTCTTAGAAAGATTGCCGCTCTAGAAATAGAATTAAAAGCGCTTGAATATACTGAATTAAGAACCCTTGCTGCCGTATCTGTAGGAAAAGCACCGGGACCAGAATCGTCATTATTAAAAATACGTGGGACAGAAATTCAACAACGTTTAGATGAATTATTCATGGAAGCAGCTGGTTATTTCTCGTTACCTTATGTCCCTAATCAGTATTCACTTGAAAGTGATGCAATCAATCATATTGGTTTCGGTTCGGATACTGTGAGTTCTTTGCAATATTTCAATAATCGAAAAGCATCAATTTATGGTGGCTCAAATGAGATACAAAAGAATATTATAGCTAAGCATGTCCTTGGATTATAAAGCACTTAAATACTGGAAAAATATATGGATTTCTCAATAACAGAAGAACAATCTGCTCTAAAAGACGTAATTTCACGTTTTATAGATAATGAATATGATTTTGAGAGGCGAATGAAGATTGCTGATAGTAGTGATGCTTTTAATCAAGAAGCTTGGAATTTTTTTGTTGAACAGGGTTTTACAGCTATTCCTTTTGCTGAGCAAGATGGTGGTCTTGATGGGGGCAACATTGAAATAATGTTGATCATGAAAGAAATTGGAAGGGGTTTGGTACTAGAACCATTTTTAGAAAATATAATACTTGCAGGAGGCATCCTAAAGCGTTTAGGAACAGCCGAACAAAAAGAAAAGTGGCTTAGCGAAATCATCAATGGTGAAATACAAGCCACAGTTGCTTTTACGGAGCCTCAGTCTCGTTTTAACTTGAGCGATGTGGCAACAACAGCAAAAAAACAAAATGGACAATTTATTCTAAATGGAAAAAAATCTTTTGTTCCTAATGGTGCTGATGCCGATGTTATTATAATACCAGCCAGAACATCGGGATCACAATCTGACACAAATGGAATTACACTTTTCGGTATATCTAAAACAAACGATGGAATCAGCTTTAATACATACAAAACTGTAGACGGTCATAGCGCAACTGAAATATCTATTACTGACGTAGAGGTATCTGTTGATTGTGTCATTGGTAATATTGACGAAGGCTATGAATGCCTCGAAGAAACTATAGATGAGGCCACTCTCGCAATTTGTGCTGAAGCCATAGGAATCATGCGCTCCCTGCATGACAAAACAGTCGAATATTCAAAAAATCGTGTTCAGTTTGGAATTCCGATTGGGGGTTTTCAAGCTTTGCAGCATCGAATGGTTGATAATCTGATGGCTTGTGAACAAAGTGAGTCACTTCTTCTCTGGGCAATAATGACTGACCCTCAAGATACAAGAAAACTAAAGAAGGCTATCAGTGGATTAAAGTATCAGATTGGAACAGCTGGAAAACATGTAGGTCAAGAAGCGGTCCAACTACATGGTGGAATGGGGATATCATGGGAGCTTGATATTGCACATCTATTCAAAAGATTATCAGCATTGGAAATACTCTTTGGAAATGCCGACTTTCACTTACAAAGATTTATCAATTTATCTGAAAGCTGACCAAATAATTGATATTCAACTTCCTATCAAATTTCTTAATTAATAACCAAGAGATTCTTTGGTTATTTACCTTATTGGCAGATCTAAGTTTTACGCTTTTACTTTATCGCTTATTTGGAAAAGCAGGATTACAAGTAGCAATAGCATTCAGCATTTTACTTGCAAATCTCCAAGGACCCAAACTTACTGAAATATTTGGTTTACAAACAAGCCTCGGTGTAATTTTCTATGCCAGTATATTTTTTGCTACTGATGTATTAAGTGAAAACCACGGTAAAAAGGAAGCCCAAAAAGCAGTTCAAATGGGATTTATAGTCAGCATTATTATGATTGTAATGATGAGCTTAGCATTATTGTATCAACCTACTAATCAACCAAATACTGCTGTATTTTCACAAAATATTCACAATGCTTTTGCAACAATTATTAACTTCACTCCAAGATTCATAATTGGCTCTCTATTGGCTTACTATATAAGCCAACGCTTTGATGTTTGGGCATTTCATGCCATAAAGAAAAAAACCGGCGAAAAACATCTATGGTTAAGAAATAATGCGTCTACAATGAGTTCTCAAATAATAGATACAGCTATATATTCCTTGGTTGCTTGGTGGGGAATTGTAGATTTAAAAACAGCGATCCAGCTTGGACTGGTTAAATATGCTTTTAAAGTGATAATCTCAATAATTGATACAGGCTTTATCTATTGGGCTAAAAAAACTCATAAAAAATTAGCTTTAGAATAATATACTATGAGTTGAGCGCCTGTTTTTCAATCTTTGCCCAAGTGTCTCTAAGTGTTACGATGCGATTGAAACTCTTCTCCCCCTTGCTATCATCTAAGCAAAAATAGCCATTTCTTTCTAGCTGAAAAACTTTCGGTGCATCATCATCAGCAAGAGATAGTTCCAACTCTGCTTGAACAACTTCTAAAGATTGAGGATTTATAGATTGTTCAATATCATCTGTACTTGCAGGGTTTGGAATCTTAAACAATCGATCATAAAGATTTACTTTGGAAGTGATGGAATGTTGTGCGGACACCCAATGTATGGTTCCTTTGACTTTCTTATCACTCTTGCCAGAACCACTTTTGGTATCAGGATCAAAACTGCAAATAAGTTCAATAACATTACCATTGGAATCTTTAATGACCTCATCACATCGGATAATATAAGCATAACGAAGTCTTACTTCACCACCAGGCTTCAATCTAAAGAATTTTCTTGGCGCATCTTCTAAAAAATCACTTCTCTCAATATATAATTCATGACAAAAAGGCATTTTTCTGGTGCCAAGATCTGGAAAATTAGGGTGATTCTGAGCTTCAAGATGCTCTACTTGGTCCTTATCATAATTTGATATAGTTATTTTTAAAGGTCTTAATACCCCCATTCTGCGTTCTGATATATCACCAAGGTTCTCTCGAACACAATTTTCAAGAACACCCATTTCAATAATATTATCTTTTTTGGTTACGCCGATTCTTTTGCAAAAGTCTAAGATAGCTGCTGCTGGATACCCCCTTCTTTTCATACCGGCTATAGTAACCAAACGAGGGTCATCCCAACCCTCTACGACACGCTTTTCAATTAAATTATTCAATTTTCTTTTACTAGTTAAACTATAGGCAAGATTTAAACGTGAAAACTCAATTTGTCGCGGTCGATGTTTTGTTTTCGCTTTATCTATAAACCAATCATAAAGAGGTCGATGATCTTCAAATTCTAGTGTGCAAAGCGAGTATGTGATGCCTTCAAAAGCATCAGAAAGCGCATGTGCAAAATCATACATTGGATAAATACACCATTTATCACCAGTTCTTTGGTGTTGATGATGTCGTATGCGATATATCGCTGGATCTCTCAAATTCATATTGGGTGAAGACATATCTATCTTTGCTCTTAAAATCATCTTACCATCAGGAAATTCTCCGTCTCGCATACGCTCAAAAAGAGTCAAATTATCTCCAACAGATCTGGCTCTGAATGGACTATTTATCCCTGGTTTTGTTAATGTACCCCGTGATCTCTTTATTTCTTCAGGCTCTAACTCATCAACGTAAGCTAAATCTTTTTCAATCAACGAAACAGCTGCAAGATAAAATTTTTCAAAATAATCTGATGCATGAGTTAATTTCTTTCCCCAATCGAAACCAAGCCAAGCCACATCATTCTTTATGGATTCAACAAATATTTCATCCTCCTTAGTGGGATTAGTATCATCAAATCTTAAAAAAGTAGTGCCATTATTTTCCGCTGCAACACCAAAATTCAAACAAATAGATTTAGCATGACCAAGATGTAAGTATCCATTTGGTTCTGGCGGAAAGCGGGTAATTGTCTCGCTAGAAGAATCCTCAAGAGAATCCTGATTAATAATTTGTCGAATAAAATCTTTAGGTAAATTTTCAGGCATAATTTTATAAATCTTTAAATATTATTTTACAGTAAATTGCGGGTTGGGTCTTAGAACTAAATTAAAGTGCTACAACTTTTACATTGACCTTGAATCTCAAGCATCTGATGGATAGCAGAAAACCCCATACTTGATGCTTTAGATTGCACCAACTTAAAAATATCATCATCGCCCAACTCTTTAACGCTTCTACAATCAAGACAAATAAGGAATTGACCTTGATGTGAGTTACTCGGGTCAATGCATCCAATAAATGCATTCAGTGAATCCAAACGATGTATTAACTCAGCTTCAATCAAAAAACCAAGGGCACGATAAACAGTTGGTGGCTCCGCTTTCAATCCTTCCGATCTAAGAGAATTAAGCACATCATAGGCACCCAAGGGCTTATGACTAGCCCAGATTAATTCTAAAACTTTTTTGCGAATCTTTGTAAATCGTAATCCCTTTTTGTTACAAATTAACTCAGCATTTTGCATTGCTTCTTTTATACACAAATTATGATCATGACCATCACTTATTTTATCTTTGATTGAAACATTTTTATTCATATTTTTACTCATAAGCTAATTATTAATACTGTTTGCTAAAAAACATACTTCTTAGTAATAGGACTGTTTATTTTGAGGTACAATAATGCCACAAATTTAATTTTAAATAATTTTATATAATTAGAGAATATAAAATGGTAACAATAAAACTGCCTGATGGGTCTGAAAAACTTTTCGAGTCGCCAACTAATGGTCTTGAGATTGCTGAATCTATCGGTGCTAATCTAGCCAAAGCCGCTGTAGCAATCAATATTGATGGTCTTCAGCATGATTTAAGTGATCAAATTACTAACGATGCTAAAGTTTCATTAATCACGATTAATAGTGATGAAGGTATTGAAATTATGCGACATACTCTTACTGCGCAAGTGCTGGCAAGGGCAGTAAAAAATCTCTACCCAAAAGCAAGACTTGCAATTGGTCCCACTATTGAAGATGGTTTTTACTATGATTTCTTTTTTGAGAATCAATTATCCATTGAGGACCTTCCAAAGATAGAACTAGAGATGCAAAAAATTATTACCTCTGGAGCGCCTATTAATAAATCTTTAGTATCAAAAAATGATGCTATTAGTTTATTTAAAGAACGTTCAGAGAATTACAAAGTTGAAATCATCCAAAACTCAGATCAAGAGGACGATTTTCAAATCTATAATCAAGGTTCATCTGGATTTATTGATTTATGCAGAGGACCACATCTTCCGTCACTTAAACACATCGGCGCCTTTAAACTTACAAAGATTGCTGGTGCTTATTGGAAAGGTGACGCAAAAAATGAAATGCTTCAGAGAATTTATGGCACAGCATGGCTAAACAACAAAGATCTAAAAAAATATCTATTCAGACTTGAAGAAGCCGAAAAAAGAGATCACAGAAAACTAGGTAAAATTATGGATCTTTTTCATTTTCAAGATGAAGCCCCTGGTGCAATTTTTTGGCATCCAAAAGGTTGGAGGTTATTCCAAAGACTGATTGATTATATGAGAAAGAAACAAACAGAAGCCGGTTACAGTGAAGTCAATACTCCAGAATTGATGGATCGTTCATTATGGGAAGCCTCAGGTCATTGGGAATCTTTTGGTGAGCATATGTTTACAACTGAAACTGGTGATGGGAGAAACTTTGCGATTAAGCCTATGAATTGTCCCGGTCATGTTCAAATATTTAAGCAAGGTATAACTAGCTATCGTGATTTACCTTATCGTCTTGCGGAATTTGGCAAGGTGCATCGCTATGAACCATCTGGAGCTTTGCATGGAATGCTTAGAGTACGTGCATTCACTCAAGATGATGCTCACATCTTTTGTACACTCGAGCAAATAACTGATGAGACTATTGCTGTTTGCGAATTAATTCTTAGTATCTACCGTGACTTTGGATTTAATGATGTCATTATTAAATTTGCTGATCGACCAAAAATTCGTGTTGGTGATGATGAAATTTGGGATAAAGCTGAGACTGCTTTAAAAGAAGCGCTTGAAAAAACTGGGCTTGAATACGAATACAATCCTGGCGAGGGTGCATTCTATGGCCCTAAATTAGAGTTCGTTTTGAGGGATGCTATTGGCAGGGATTGGCAATGTGGCACACATCAAGTAGATTTAAATTTACCAACCAGACTAAATGCAACCTATATTGGTGAGGATGGACAAAAACATACCCCAGTATTATTACATAGGGCCATGTTTGGTTCGTTGGAACGTTTTATTGGTATATTAATCGAACATCATGCTGGAAACCTACCACTTTGGATGTCTCCATTGCCCGTTAAAGTTCTTACTATCACTTCAGATGCAGATGAATATGCAAAAACTGTTGTAAAAAAATTACAAGCTGCTGGTATCACTGCTGAATGTGACTTGAGGAATGAGAAGATATCATACAAAGTAAGAGAACACAGTCTCGCCAAAATTCCTGTATTGATGGCAATTGGTCATAGAGAAATTGAAGAAGAAAGTGTGGCTATTCGTCGTTTAGGATCCAAAGAGCAGAAAACTGTAAACATAAATGAAGCTATCGAGTCCTTGCAAAATGAGATACAAAATCTTCTTTAAAACTCTTTTCTAAAGCAATTTAATAAAATAGCTTCTTACATAGTAGGCATTGAGAATTCTGCGCCAGATCTAATTCCCGTTGGCCACCTTGAAGTCACTGTTTTGAGCCTAGTATAGAACCGCACTCCCTCCATACCATAGACTCCATTAGATCCAAACAGGGATCTTTTCCAGCCGCCAAAACTATGAAAAGCCAGCGGAACTGGGATAGGAACATTAACGCCAACCATACCAACTAGAATTTTATGTGAAAATTCTCTAGCTGCATCACCATCTCGAGTAAAAATTGCAGTACCATTACCAAATTGATGATTATTTATAATTTTTACTGCCTGATCAAAATCATCCACTCTTGTAATGGTTAGTACCGGACCAAAAATTTCTTCTTGGTAGACTCGCATCTCTTCGGTCACATTGTCAAATAATGTTGGTCCAAGAAAGTATCCAGGAGAATTAGTTATATCATGAGTCCTGCCATCAACGAGAAGAGATGCTCCCTCGGACTCACCAAGATCTATGTAGGATCGAACTTTATCCCTATGTTCAGCAGTAATCAGTGGGCCCATATGATTACTATTATCAGTACCAGGTCCAATTTTTAGTGCTGCTATCTTTGGTAATAATTTTTCGAGTAGTGCCTCTGTTGATTCACCAACGCTAACTACTGCTGATATAGCCATACATCGCTCGCCAGCAGAGCCATAACCTGCACCCATCAATGCATCAGCAACTTGCTCCATATCCGCATCAGGCATTACAACAAGATGGTTTTTTGCACCGCCCAATGCTTGAACACGCTTACCTTTTTCAGAGGCCGTTTTGTATACATGCTCGGCGACTGGTGTTGAGCCAACAAAACTGACTGCAGCCACTTCCTCATCATTCAAGAGACTATTCACAGCAACATGATCACCCTGAATAACATTAAATACGCCATCGGGTAAACCCGCTTCCTTTAACAATTCAGCCCATTTAATACCACATGTAGGATCCTTCTCGGATGGTTTTAATATAAATGTGTTACCACACGCAATCGCCATTGGAAACATCCATAGTGGCACCATAGCTGGAAAATTAAATGGTGTTATCCCAACACAAACACCCATCGGTTGTCTCATGGAATATGTATCTACCCCAGTTCCAACTTGATCATTATACTCACCTTTAATTAAGTGAGGAATTCCACAGGCAAACTCTACTACCTCTAGCCCTCTTTGTATCGATCCATCAGCATCATCAAGCACCTTGCCATGTTCTTGAGTAATTATTTCTGCAATTTCTTTTCTATCTCGCTCAATTAATTCTTTAAGCTTGAACATTACCTTTGCACGTCTAAGAACTGGTGTTCGAGACCAACCTTCAAATGCAGCTGCTGAGGACCTTATCGCTGCTTTTACATCTTCCTCTAATGACATAACTACAGAAGCACATTGCTCTCCAGTAGCTGAATCAGTTACAGAGCCAAAACGCTCAGAATTAGATTTACATAATTTTCCGTCAATCCAATTATGAACAATACGAATTTCAGGATTATTGTTCTTTTCTATACTCATAAGGATCTCAGCGTTGTTCTAATTATCTCTACTGTTTGCTCGATTTGGCTTTCCTTAACGATCAATGGTGGAGAAAAAGCGACCGTATCGCCCGTGGTTCTTATAATTAAGCCTTTATCATAACACTCTCGAAAAATACTCATCGCTCTAGCAGTGGGCTGACCCTCTATTGGAGTAAGCTCGACTGCGCCAATCAAACCATAATTTCTAACATCAATAACATAAGGCTCATCTTTGAGTGAATGTAATGCATCAGCAAATATATCCTCTAATGATAACGCTCGATTAAACAGATCATCTTCCGCATAAACATCTAAGGTCGCACAAGCTGCTGCTGCTGCCAAAGGATGACCAGAATAAGTATAGCCATGAAAAAATTCAATAGCTCCATCAGGACCTGTCATAAAAGTATTATATATATCTCCTTTTGT
>TARA_B110000438_G_scaffold161747_1_pt1 | contig 35512 bp, 38 predicted proteins | sample TARA_B110000438 | Tara Oceans TARA_B110000438 (sample SAMEA4398413) | marine metagenome | biome: Polar Biome; feature: [MES] marine water layer (ENVO:01000295) within the mesopelagic zone...; material: water (ENVO:00002006), including particulate matter (ENVO:01000060) such... | reverse complement strand
GCAATCAAACCAGAAAGAATAGGAAATGTGAAGTTTTTTATTAGACTTTCTTTACTTGTATTACGCCATGCAAGCAAAGGGCCTATTCCTGTTAATGCTAATAGGATTAATCCTATTGGAACATTAATTTGATTAAAAAAAGGTGGACCAACTGTGATTTTAGTCCCTCGAACGGCTTCTGAAATAACTGGAAATAGTGTTCCCCAGAGTACAGCAAAACACATAACGACAAAAACTAAGTTATTAAATAAGAATCCACTTTCTCTTGAAGTAAAAGACTCCATTCTTTTTGTAGATCTTAGGTCTGACCTTCTTACATACATGAGTGAAAAGGAAACAATTAAAATTAGAAAAACAAAAATTAAAAAGATAGGTCCTAATGATGATGCTGTGAATGAATGTACTGAACTCATAACTCCAGAACGTGTCAAAAATGTACCAAAAATACAGAGTGTAAATGTCAAAATTATCAGTACCATATTCCAAATACGCAACATATCCTTTTTTTCTTGAATTATAATAGAATGCAGAAAAGCAGTAGCTGTTAGCCAAGGCATTAAACTAGCATTTTCTACAGGATCCCAAGCCCAATAACCTCCCCAACCCAGTTCTTGATATGCCCACCATCCTCCCAGGATTATTCCAGAACTTAAAAATAACCAAGCCACCAATGTCCAACGTCGAATACTTTGAATCCATAAAGGACTTGTATCACGATTCATTAGAGCAGAAATAGCGAATGCAAAAGGAACAGAAAATCCTACGTAACCTAAATATAGTGTTGGAGGATGAATTGCCATAGTCACATTTTGAAGCAATGGATTTAATCCATTACCATTTGTAACTACAAAATCTGCATCAGTTGGCATAAAAGGGTTTGTCACAAAGTTAGTTAAAATCAAGAAAAACAATTGAATAATTGCTAAAGAAATCATCACCCAAGGCATTAGGACGTGGTGTTTAGATTGGTTCTGTAAAATAGTAATACTAGCAAAAATTGATAAGATAAAAAGCCAAAAAAGTAACGAGCCTGACTGACCGGCCCATAAAGCAGATATTTTATAAATAAATGGTGTCTCTAGACTTGTATATCTAGCTACGTAATCAATATCAAAATTACTTATTATTAACTGATACCACAGAATAAACGTTGCTAAGAAAATAAAGAAAGATATACCAAGAGAGAGTCTTTGTCCTGTTAGGAATAAACGCTTATCACCTTTGCGAGTAAAAATAAATAAGGTTATAATGGAAAGAATGCTAAAACCAAAAGCAAGGTTTAAAGCTACGGCACCAGCGATAGGAGTCATGTTTGTATTTCTGTTAGTTTATAGCTAGACTCGTCTCTAAGGTCTCCCTCATATCGAGAAGCGCATTTTGTTTGTAATTCATCTGCATAGAATGTTCCATCTAAATATTGCCCAGTGACAATTACTTCTGCTCCATCTTTAAAAAGATCTGGCCTTGAACGATCATATTTTACTTTTAATTCCATATTACCTTCTTTTAAAACAAATGAACAATCCAAATAATTAGTTTTTGAAATAATTATTGAACCATCTTTTACAAGTCCACCTAATTTTGTTCTTTTATTGATTTTATCATTCAATAACTTTTCTACAGATATGAAAGTGGCCATAGCCTTTTCATCTTTTGGATTGGATGAGACCCAACCAATCCAAAAGATAACAACTGTAATTACACCTGTTATCATAATTGTAAATTTTTTATTACTATTCATTTTACCCCTTAAAAAACAGCAGTTTCTTGCCATTCGCCAAATTCTACTTTCATAGCATCTACTATTTCACCCATAGTTACATATGACTTGGCAGCTTCAATAATTGGAACCATGATATTCAAATTATTTGCACAAGCTTCTTTTATTTTTGATAAAGATTCTTTTACTATATTTTCATCTCTTTCAGATTTCAATTTTTCTAGAGAATCAATTTGTTTTTTTTCTACATCATCACCAATCTCAAGTATTGGAATTTGAATTTCTTCATGCTCGTTCTTAAAATCATTAACACCAACATGAATTAATTTTTTCTCATCAATTTTTTTCTGATAATCAGAGGCAGCAATAGCAATTTCCCTCTGAAAATACCCATTCTCTATAGCCGGAATAACTCCGCCAATATTTTCAATCTCTTGAAAGTACTTTTCAGCTTGTTCTTCAATTTGATCAGTTAATGATTCAATAAACCAAGAACCTCCCAAAGGATCTACTACATTTGCAACTCCTGTTTCAAATGCAAGTAATTGTTGGGTGCGAAGAGCAATTACAGCAGCTTTCTCTGATGGAAGGGCTAAAGTCTCATCCATAGAATTTGTATGTAATGATTGCGTACCCCCCAAAACAGCTGCCATCGCTTGAAAGCCAGTCCTTGCAATGTTATTTTCCGGTTGCTGAGCAGTAAGTGAACAGCCTGCTGTCTGAGTATGAAATCTTAACTTGCAAGAACGTTCATTTTTTGCATTATATTTTTTCTTAAGTCTTTTTGCCCATATACGGCGAGCTGCACGAAATTTGGCTATTTCCTCAAAAAAATCAAGGTGTGAATTAAAAAAGAATGATAAACGTGGAGCAAAATCATCAATATCAAGACCTGCAGCAATAGCATAATCTATATATGTAAACCCATTTGCAAGAGTAAATGCTAATTCTTGAGCTGCCGTAGAACCTGCTTCACGAATATGATAGCCTGAAATGGAAATTGTATTATAGTTCGGCATATTTTTAGTACAAAAAGTCATCATATCTGTTATGACTCTCATAGAAGGTTCTGGTGGGAATATCCACTCTTTTTGAGCTATAAATTCTTTTAAAATATCATTTTGCAGTGTTCCTCGTAATTTTGATAAAGGAACTTTTTGATTTTCAGCAACTGCTATATAAAAAGCTAATAGTATGATTGCTGGGCCATTTATTGTCATTGAAACAGAGATTTCACCTAAGTTGATTCCCTTAAATAAAGATTCCATATCTTTGATAGATGCAACAGAAACTCCACATTTACCTACTTCACCATCTGACCATTGATGACCTGGGTCATAACCCATAAGTGTTGGCATATCAAAAGCCACTGAGAGGCCTGTTTGACCTTTGCTTAAAAGTGAATGATATCTTGCGTTTGTTTCCTCAGGGGTACCAAAACCAGAGAACTGACGTTTAGTCCATAATTTACCTCGATACATGTTCGCATGAACACCTCGTGTATAAGGATATTGTCCAGGGAAGCCAAGCTTATTAAGATATTCATCACTAGGTGCTTCAGGATAGTAGAGTGCATCTAAACTTTCACCGCTTAACGTATTAAAATTATAATCACGCTGAGCAGATTCACGTGTAGCATTCATCCACTTTTGTTTTGATTTATTAAATAATTCTAATTGTTTTGACATGATTTAAATGATGTATAAAATTTACGTTGTTTTACGAATTTCTAATACCTTAATAATACCTTCATAAACCATCCAAAGAATGAGGAAAATGAGAAGGATAGTTAATCCAAAAAGGATAATGTTCTCATTATAAAAATTTATTGCATTAACAATTAGTGCAGTGAATGTTAACACTAAAATAAATAACATTGGTATTAAAAGAGGTAAAATTGGTTTTTTCTTTTGCCAATAATAAAGCGTAAGAACCATCAATGTCAAAGCTCCTAACATTTGATTGCTTGCTCCAAATATTGGCCATAAAATCCACCCTGCTTGTCGTACAGCACCAGTTCCTGGTTCTGAAAAATTCCAGAAGGCTAAAAGCATTGCAGGAATAATTGCAATTGCTGTTGCGAAAAAACGATTTGATAAAAGTTTGATTTTGGTAACTAAGCCAAATTCATTTAGAATAAATCGCTGAATTCTTGTAGCTGTATCTAATGTGGTCGCTGCAAAAGAAATTACTAATACTGCCATAATTGTATTGGCCATACTCATTGGAATACCTAAAGATTCTAGTAATGCTCCTCCTCCAAGAACAAAAGCTGCAGCTTTATTGCTACTTGCATGAGCCCAAGAATCATAATAAACAGCCCAATTTAAATCAGAGACTACACCAACAGATGGAAGATTAGCTTCACCCACTAAGGATATACCTGCTACAGCAGCAATAGTCGAAGCTAAAGCTAGTGTTCCTTCACCAATCATCCCGCCATATCCAACCATTCTGGCGTCAGGTAACTTTTCTAATTGTTTTGATGAGGTTCCAGATGAAACCAAACCATGAAATCCACTAATAGCACCACAAGCAATCGTTACAAATAATAATGGAAATAGGCTTGGAGTACCTGGTTCTGAAAAAGATCGAATGGCAGGTGCATCAACAATAGGTTGCGCTACAAAAATTCCTAAAAATAATAAACCCAATCCAACAAATAATTGGTGACTATTAATATAGTCTCTTGGTTGAAGAAGAGTCCAAACTGGCAATAAACTTGCAATAGCTGAATAAATAAATAAAATTAGAATCCACATGTTTTTTGCATCTTGAGTATTCATAGAACTTGTAAAATCAATAGGATACAAGGTGCCAACCCAAATAAAAAAGTAAAGAATTGATAGAGCAATCAATGAAAGTATTAGACTGTCTAGCTTTTTTTTATAAAGTAAATAACCCATAATTATAGCAATGATTATTTCTATATTTATGGGGATTACAGATGACGGGATACCAACAAAAAGGTCAGCTATTGCCATAGCAAACACAGCCAAAACTAACCAAACTAGAAAAATAATAAAGACAAGGAACATGATCCTTGCACGCTGACTTATTGTAGTTGAAGCTATATCTGCAATACTTCTGCCTTTTTCTTTAACACTGGTAACTAATGCACCGAAGTCATGAACTGCACCCATAAACACTGTACCAATTAGAATCCAAATTAATGCTGGCAACCAGCCCCAAAAAGCAGCAACACAAGGGCCAATAATAGGTGCTGCTCCAGCTATTGATGTAAAATGGTGACCAAATAAGATATGTTTCTTAGTTGGAACATAATCTACACCATCTTCGAAAGTTTTTGATGGCATTGATACATTTGTATCATTAATACCAAAAATGCGATTACCAATAAATTTTGAATAAAATCTAAAACCTAAATAAAAAAAGGAAAGACCAATTAATACAAGTGTAATTGAGCTCATAAACTAAACTTCAATTTCTATTGGTATTTCTTTCTTATTAACTGCGTTTATTATACCTTCTTTATTAATAACGCATTGGTGTAACAGTTCAGTTCTTGTGCCATGTTCAACAAATTTATCTGGTAAGGAAATAATATTTATTTGTTTATTATATCCATTGCTAGATAACCAAGCTGCTACACTTTCACCAAAACCACCAGACCTAACACCTTCTTCTACAGTTATTACCTGCTCAAAACGACCAATAATTGATTTTAAATAAGCATTATCCATAGGTTTAATAAAACGACAATTCACAACTTCACACGCTATACCATCACGAATTAAAGTATCAGCAGCTTCTAATGCATCGTAAACTTGTGGGCCAACTGCTAATATAACAACACCGATGCCTTGGCGAATAACATCCCAGCTTCCAATTGGTAATAATTCAGCCTGTCCATGTTCATCAAACTTTTCAGACGATGCTTTAGGATATCTTATTGCAAAAGGACCATTATTATAATCTAAAGCAGTGTAAAGTAAATGTCTTAATTCGTTCCCGTTCATTGGTGCTGCAACAATCATATCTTGGATGCACTTTAGATAGGCAATATCTAAGGCTCCATGATGAGTGGGGCCGTCTTCACCAGCAATTCCAGACCTGTCTAGACAGAAGACTACAGGTAGATGCTGTAGAGTTACATCATGAACAATATGATCAAAAGCTCTTTGAAGAAATGTTGAATAAATTGCTACGATTGGACGAACTCCTTCAGTTGCTAATCCCGCAGCAAAAGTAACAGCATGCCCTTCAGCTATTCCAACATCATAATATCTTTTTGAGAACTCTTTTGCATAAGGAACCAGCCCAGTTCCTTCACGCATCGCTGCAGTAATACAAACTGTGTCTTCCCTATTTCTAGCTATTTCACAAACCAATGAGCCAAAAACATCTTGAAATATTGGAGCTTTGGGTTGATCTGATTTTATTGATGGTCCATTATTATTATTTTCATTTGGTTTGACTGCATGAAACTTTACTGCATCCTTATGATAGGCTCCATTTTCTGCACTAATTGAAACCATCCCTTTTCCTTTTTTGGTCTTAATATGGAGAAGAACTGGAGTTTTTAAATCTTTTATTCTCTCTAAAGTAGAAATTAGATCATTTAAATTATGTCCATCTATTGGACCAATATAACGGAAACCTAATTCTTCAAAAAGCATTCCAGGAACTAATAGTGATTTTAAACTGTCTTCTATTCGACGAAGGAAAGTTCGAGCTGTTTTCTTCCCAAATGGGATTTTACCTGAAATCTTCCAAATTTCATCTCTAACCTTATTATACAATGGATTAGTAACAATTCTAGTTAAATAGGTATTTAAAGCACCTACATTTGGACTAATTGACATTTCATTATCATTTAAAATAACTAGCATTGGAGTTCTTAAATGCCCAGCATTATTCAAGGCCTCAAAAGCTAACCCTCCCGTCATAGAACCATCACCTATAACTGATACAACCCGATAATTTTTTCCTGTTCTTTTTCTTGCTTCAGCTATCCCAGTAGCAGCTGAAATTGATGTTGAAGCATGACCAGCACCAAAAGTATCATATTCGCTTTCAGCTCTTTTTAAAAAACCACTTAATCCACCTAGCTTTCTTATACTTGGAAATGAATCAAAACGACCTGTTAAAAGTTTATGAGCATACCCTTGATGTCCAACATCCCAAATAATTTTATCATCTGGTGTGTCAAAAACTTTATGTATTGCAACTGTCAGCTCAATTACACCAAGTGTGGGAGCTAAATGGCCACCTATCTCGCTAACTACATTAATTGTATGGTCTCTAATCTCATTAGAAAGCTGTATAAGTTCTTCCATAGAATAATTTTTTATATCTGCTGGAGATTTTATTTTTGGAAGAAGATTAAGTTGCATGACTAATCTGAAATTGTTCTCTAAAAATATAATTATGGAAAAAAGTTGTCTTTACTAACTCTGGATGAAAAGCTAACCCTAAATGGTGTCCTTGCTTAACCACTACAGGCTCATTATTATAAAAACTTAATATGCTCACATTAGTACCAACTTTATTTATTTTTGGAGCTCTAATAAAAGTAGCTGAAACATTATGAATTTTACCATTTAGTGAAACTTCTATTTGATCTGCAAATGAATCAACTTGTCTCCCATATGCGTTTCTATCAACAGAAATATCTAATATATCTAAAGATTTTACACGATCATCTGCTATATTTTTTGACATCATAATTAATCCCGCACATGTACCAAGGATTGGTTTATTTTTAGCAAAATTCTTTATCGGCTCATGAAAATTTGCACGTTCCATTAAATCAGATATAGTTGTTGATTCACCACCAGGGATTACTAAACCATCAATTAAAGATAAATCATTGGGGTAACGAACTTCTAATGGTTGAATCTCAAGCATTTCTAAAATTTGAATATGCTTAGAATAATCTCCTTGAAGTGCTAATACGCCTACCATTATAAATTTATAGCTTACTACCAACCTCTTTCCTGCAAGCGTTCTCCTTCAGGAATCTCTGACATCTCAATCCCTTTCATTGCAGATTGAAGTCCCGTTGAGATATCTACCATTTTATTTGAATCTTTATAATAAGTAACAGAATCAACAATAGCTTTTGCTCTTGGAGAAGGATCATCGCTCATAAATATACCAGATCCAACAAAAACTGTTTCAGCGCCTAACTGCATCATAAGTGAAGCGTCAGCAGGTGTTGCTATTCCTCCTGCAGCAAAATTTGGCACAGGTAGCTTACCTAATTTCGCAACCTGCTGAATTAACTCGAATGGTGCGCCCATATTCTTTGATGCAGCCATGAGTTCATCTTGGTTCATAGTGGTTAATTTTTTTATATCACTTTGGACTTGTCTCATATGCCTAACTGCTTCAACTATATTTCCACTACCTGCTTCACCTTTCGTACGAATTAATGCAGCCCCTTCACCAATTCGTCTTAAAGCTTCACCTAGGTTACGACAACCACAAACAAAAGGAACTTTAAAGTCATGCTTCCATATATGATTATGTTCATCAGCAGGAGTAAGCACTTCACTTTCATCAATAAAATCAACTTCAAGCGCTTCTAGAATTTGAGCTTCTGCAAAGTGACCAATACGAACTTTTGCCATTACAGGTATAGAGACTGTTGATTGAATATCTTTAATCATTTGAGGATCACTTGCACGAGAAATTCCCCCTTCTTTTCTGATTAAAGCTGGGATTCTTTCTAAAGCCATAACTGCAACAGCACCCGCATCTTCAGCAATTTTAGCTTGTTCAGTATTCATTACATCCATAATAACGCCACCCTTTAACATTTCTGCTAAACCTACTTTTATTTCAAAGGATCCTTTTTTAGCCATATATAATCTCCTTTTGGGCATTTCCAATTTTTTTAATTTTTGTTAAAACATCATTAATTATTTTATCTGGTGTACTTGCACCAGCAGATACGCCAACAGTTTCTACTTTTTCAAACCAATCGAGATTAATTTCATCTGCATTAGTAACTTGGTAAGAGTTGTTATTTCGTTCTTTTGCTAAGGCTGTTAACCTTTTTGAGTTTGCACTAGTAAATGAACCTATTACAACCATTAGATCACATTGCTTTGCTAGATCTTTGATTTGACTCTGATTACGTTTAGTTGGAAAACAAATTGTATTCACAAAACGAAGATCAAAAACTTTTGTCATAACAATATTAATAATTTCTTGAACATTCTCAATAGTTTGCGTTGATTGACTCACAACACCTGCTCTCTTAAACTTCCTTAGACTTAATGCTTCTTTTGATGAAGAAACAATAATTGGATTTTTAACCTGACTTGCTATACCTTTCACTTCATCATGACCATGATCCCCGACTATAATTATTTTTCTTCCTTCTGCCTCTAATTTTTTTACTTCATCATGAATTTCTAATACTAGAGGGCAGGTAGCATCAACAATATTCATATTATTATTTTTTGCATTATCCCAAGTTTCCACAGAAGTTCCATGTGCCCTAAAAAGAACGGGTTTATCTTTAGGAATAGAATCTAAAGAATCAACTACCTTAGCACCTGCGCCATCTAAATCTTTTACTACATTTTCATTATGCACTATATGGCCGAGCATATAAACTTCACCATCTTTATCTGCTGTGTCATAAGCCAGTTTAACCGCATCTCGAACGCCAAAACAATACCCTGCGTCTTTTGCTAATAATATTTTCATGAGAAACTCAAGTCTTGCTTGCTTAATTGACTGCGAGTTTCAGCTAAGACTTCATTTAAAACATCGATTAAATTGCCATTTTTAACTGCACCAGCAGCAAATTTATGGCCTCCGCCTCCTAAAGATTTTGCTATAGTATTAATAATATATTTGCCTTTAGAACGAAAATTTATTCGGCAAGTTCCATTTGTATTTTCAAAGATCATTAATGCAACTTCAACTCCACGAATTGTTCTAACAAAGTTAGAAAATCCATCAATATCTTTTTTATTAGCATTAGCATTTTTCATCATTTTTTGACTTATAGTAAACCAAGCTAGTTCGCGATTAGTACTGTAATCTAAATTATTAATTATATCAGCAAGTAACTTTACTTGTCCAGAGGTTCTATTTTCATAAACTATTTGATATATTTTTGAAGTATCGACTCCAACTTCTAAACATTCAATAGCAATCTGATGACATTTTTGATTTGTGTTACTATAACAAAAAGAGCCCGTATCAGTCATGACTGCAGTATAGATTCCATTTGCCATAGCTAAGGTTAAATCAACATTTGCAGATTTTAAAAAGTCATATACCATTTCTCCAGTAGCTGCAGCAGTCATTTGAATATAGTTTTTAGTAAATCTTTTATCATTTAAATCTGGATGATGATCAATATTTATTGCCTTTACAGAGTTTGATGTAATTTTTTCACCAACTTGCCTTAATCTATTAAAATCACCAACATCAAAGATAATTGCTAAATCAGCTTCAGATATCCAGGAATCATGTATCTCAGGATTGTAAGTTTCAATTATATTATTAGGATTTAAAAACTCATATTCCATTGGTAAATCAGAAATATTAATTAAGCGACAGTCTTTCCCAATCTGAGTAAGATAATGCCATACAGCTGTTGCACTTCCTAGCCCATCGCCATCAGGGTTTTCATGAGTAGACAGCATAATTTTTGCTGAACTATTAATGGTATTATGTAAGGATTTCCAGTCTAGCATAACAATATAAGACCAGGAATTTAAGTATATTTTATATAGAGTTTATCTAACTATCGGACTAATAATATTTTTTATCTTTCCCATAACATTTCATCTAAACCTTCATTCTGGTTTAAATGTCTAATTAAAACAAAGATGAAATCACTTAAACGGTTTAAGTAAGGAAGCCAATTTTTATCATCCTTATTTTTAGACAGTAAGGAGACGCAAGACCTTTCAGCTCTACGACATACAGCTCTTACAACATGGAGCTTTGCACATAACTCATCACCTCCAGGTAGAATAAACTCTTTCAAAGGAGATAACCTATTATTCATCTCTTCAATTTTATTTTCGAGGTCTTCAATAGAGCTATTATTAAGAAGGTTAATATCAGAGCCTGGCATAGAAGCTTCACCTCCAATATTAAATAAATCTTGCTGGATTGATTGAAGCTGTTTTTTAATTTGATCAGTATTACATGATGATATAGCTAACCCTAAGTAGCTATTTAATTCATCAATATCGCCAAGGAAAACTATGCTTGGATTATTTTTAGAAACTCGAGAACCATCGCCAAGTCCAGTTTCTCCTTTATCGCCTGTTTTCGTAGTGACTTTTGAAATTCGCATAGACTAAAAGAAAATTATACTTACTAAGTAAAATAAAGGAAGCAAGATTGGAACTGACCATTTAAAAAAATAACCAAAAAAGGATGGCATTTCTATACCTGATGATTCTGACATCGATTTAACCATGAAATTTGGAGCGTTTCCGATATAAGTATTCGCGCCCATAAATACAGCTCCTGCTGATATAGCTAATAATGTTTTACTCAAGTCACCCATTAGTAAAGTTGGGTCTCCGCCTGCAGTATTAAAGAACACTATGTAGGTTGGAGCATTATCTAAAAAGCTCGATAAAATTCCTGTAGCCCAAAAATACATATAGTTAATTGGTCCTGATTCATTGGTAACAGAATTAATCACTACCGCAAGTGAACCATTAGCTCCAGATTTTAAAATAGCTATGGCAGGAATTATCGTTATAAAAATGCCAGAAAATAGCTTTGCTACTTCAATTATTGGGAACCACGTATATTCATTTGCTTTACGTATTGATATTGGAGTGATTTTCCAACTTGCCAACGTTAGAGCTAGGAGTATTAGGTCTCTTGCAATATTTTGCAATTCTAATTGAACATGAAAAAGATCAAATGAAATATTCGGTTTCCAAAATCCACTTAACAAGACTGCTCCTATAACCCCAACTAATAGAATTAGATTAAACGACCCTTCCATTCCAATTTTTATTTTTTCATTAATTTTAGGAGGATTCTCTTCTTTATTATAAAAATAAGTGTCTATTACAAAAAATATTATCAACAAACAAGAAACCATAAATAACATAGGCTTTAACATAGCAGAAGTAGTCCAAAAAAAATCAACACCTTTAAGAAATCCTAAAAATAAAGGTGGATCTCCAAGTGGAGTTAAAGAGCCTCCAATATTTGCAACTAGAAATATAAAGAAAACTATAATATGAACTTTATTTTTTCTATCCTTATTCGCACGGATTAATGGACGTATTAATAACATAGCTGCACCCGTTGTTCCCATCCAACTAGCTAATACTGTTCCAATAAATATCACACTTGTATTGATAATTGGTTTTCCAACTAAAGAACCTGTTAATTGAACTCCACCTGAAATAGTAAATAATGATAAAAGTAATATTATAAATGGGATGTATTCTAAAAAACCAACATGTAGGATTTCGTAAATAGTAATTGAAAACCCTTCACTTAATAAGAAAGGGCCTATAAATAAAACAGACCAAAATGCAGAAATTTTTCCAAAGTTTTTATGCCAAAAATGTGGTGCTATCAATGGAAAGATTGCAATAGATAATAAAATACCCACAAATGGAATCACCCATAAGATAGATAACTCTGCCCCATCTAGATGGGGCGCATTACCCTCTGAGGCAAACAAAAATGCATTTAACAATAATATCATTATTATTACTAATAATTTTTTCATTTTTTAACTTAAATATTAAATATACTTATTATTAAGTAGTCTATAAAATAATGCATCTTATATTAATCTTCCTAATTTTTGATAAAGGTTTTAAATAGTTTTTTTTGTGTAATTTTAGAAATGGAATTTTTGTTATCTATAATCGTTATTGGAATAGCTTTATTAGGTATGTCTATTGGAATAATTTTCAATAGAAGACCACTGCAAGGATCATGTGGGGGTGTCGCGAGTGACTGTATTTGTCTTAGCGGTGGCACCTGTGATGATCCATCCCAAAAACCTAATACAATTAATCCCGCATAATTGGCATTCCTGATGTGGCTTCAGCTTTGAAGTTTTTATCACCTTGTGTTATTATCCATAAGGCTTCATATCCCTCTAATGAATCAATTAAATTTAATCCATCACTATAAGACATAACACTAAGTGCAGTTGCTAAAACATCTGCATCTAAACAACTAGGCGCAACTACGGTTACGGAAGAAATATCAGAAACTATTGACTTACCATTTCTTGGATCTATTATATGGGAATATTTTATTCCATCGTATTCAAAAAAATTTCGATAATTTCCTGATGTTGCCATAGACTGATCTTTTAAAGCCACCACTTTATAAATTTTTTCACCCGGCTGATTTTGCATCTCAGGTTTATCTATTCCAATTTTCCATTTCTGACCTTTATTATTTAAACCTGATACTCTGATTTCACCGCCAATTTCTACCATGAACCTAGTAATTCCATTTACTTGTAGATAATCAAAGATTCTATCAACGCCCCAACCTTTTGCAATAGCGTTTACATCTATCATTTGACCCTTAACTGATTTTATAAGAGTTCTATCAGATAACTTTATTTTTTCATAACCAATTTTATCCATCTGCATTATTATTTCTAAATCAGTAGGAGGTTCCCAAATATCTTCATATTCTCTATCATTTTTACCTTGTCTCCAATTTATTACTGCTGGGAATACGGTAATATCAAATGAACCCGAAGTTAGCTCACTCCAATAAATAGATCTTTTTATTACTTCAGAAAATCCAGGAGAAATATTTATTGCTGCATTTCTAGGTAAGCTATTAAAAAGAGATATCTCACTATTAATTTTATAAGTAGACATTTGGTTGTCTATATCTACTATAACTGAATCAATTCCTATTTTAATATTTGATAGCTCATGATTTAAATTTTGCTCTGAAACTATTTTTATTGAGTAAGTGGTGCCCCATGCATTACCGGAAAAAGTAACTAATGGCAATTGCTTATTACATCCAAAAATAGAAAGAAACCAAAAGCCCAACAATAGTTGGGCCTTATAAGAAAATTTTGATATGAGTCTACTAACCAAAGCTATCGTAAGCAATCATTTCTCTTTCAACACCTAGGTCATAAAGCATTTTATCACATGCATCTATCATCATAGGTGGTCCACACATATAATATTCAACTTCTGTAGGATCGGCATGGTCCTTTAAATAGCTTTCAAACGCAACATTATGAATGAAGCCAGTTTCACCAGTCCATTTATCTTCAGGCATCGGCTCTGATAGACCAACTATATATTTGAAATTTGGAAATTGTTTTTCTAGTTTTAAAAAGTCATCATGATAAAACATCTCTCTCGCAGAGCGTGCACCATAGAAAAATGTTATTTTTCTATCCGAATTTTGAGTATCAAGTAAATCAAATAAGTGGCTTCTCATAGGTGCCATCCCAGCGCCTCCACCAAGGTAAACCATTTCTCGATCAGTTTCCTTTGCAAAAAAGTCACCAAATGGACCTGAAATACTTACCTTATCACCAGGTTTTAAATTAAAGATATATGAAGAAGCTATTCCAGGTGGGACCTTATCCCATAACGCCGGTGGTGGCGTAGCAATTCGAACATTAAGCATAATAATATTCCCTTCGGCAGGATGATTTGCCATTGAATATGCACGGAAGCATTCTTCATCATTACTAGCCTTAATATCCCAAATATTAAACTTATCCCAATCAGGATGATATTGATTTTCTATCATAAAATCTTTAAAACTTAGATCATAAAATTCAGGGATGTCTATTTGGATATAACCACCAGCAGTAAAATTTAAATTTTCTCCTTCAGGCAACTCTAACACTAATTCTTTAATAAAGGTAGCCACACTATCGTTTGATCTAACTGTACATTCCCACTTTTGAATATTAAATATTTCATCAGGAACTTTGATTTCCATATTTTCTTTTATCTTTACTTGGCAGGCCAAACGCCAATTTTCTTTGGCCTCTTTTCTATTAATATGACCAGTTTCTGTAGGTAATATTCCTCCACCCCCTGCATTAACCTGACATTTACATAAAGCGCATGTTCCGCCACCTCCACAAGCCGAGGGAAGAAAAATACTATTACCTGCAAGTGCAGATAATAGAGTGCTACCTGGCCGACTTTGAATTGATCTTTGGTCATCTCCATTAATTTTAATTAAGACTTCTTCTTGAGGTAAAAGTTTTGATTCTGCAAAATTTAGCAACGTAACAAGAATTAATATCACTCCCGTAAAAATAAGTATACTTAATATAGTTGAAGTCATTATCATAATTGTATTCCCCCAAAAGACATAAATGCAATAGATAAAAGGCCAGTAAGTAGCATAGTTATTCCAATTCCACGAAGCTTTAATGGTACATTAGAATAACGTAAACGATATCGAATAGAAGCCATTGCAATAATGGCAAGAAACCAACCTAGTCCTGATCCAAATCCAAAAACAGTAGATTCTAATAAGGTATAGTCTCGTTCAACGAGAAATAATGAGCCACCTAGAATAGAACAATTCACTGCAATCAATGGTAAAAATATGCCAAGATTTTGATAGAGGGCTGGAGAAAAGCGGTCAATAACCATTTCAACTAGCTGAACCATGGCAGCAATGACTGCAATGAACACAATGGGCTTTAAAAAACTAAGATTAATATCTGGTAAACGAGCCCATGTTAAAGCGCCGTCTCCTATCAAAAATGTATAAATAAACCAATTAACTGGTGCAGTTATAGTCAAAACAAACGTCACAGCTAACCCCAATCCAATTGATGCATCCACTTTCTTTGAAATGGCTAAAAATGAACACATACCCAAAAAATAGGCTAGAAGAATATTTTCAACAAAAACAGCTTTAGTAATTAAACTAATATAATGTTCCAAAATATTACTCCCCCTCTACTTTACCAATAATCCGTTGTGCCCAAACAATAAGCCCAAGAATAATAAATGCCCCTGGGCTTAATACCATTAATCCCATATTTTCATAACCTGCTTGATAAAAAGACTCTGGAATAACTTTGTAACCATATATTGTACCAAAACCTAAAAGTTCTCTAAAAAAAGCTACTCCAATTAATATTAATCCATAACCTAATCCATTACCCAGTCCATCTAATAAAGAACGCCCAGGTCCATTTTGCATTGCAAAAGCTTCTGCACGTCCCATGATGATACAATTGGTGATTATCAGAGAAACAAAGACAGTTAACTGTTTGCTTATATCATAAAAAAATGCCTGAAGGACCAAATCAGTTAATATTACCATCGAAGCAATAATCGATAGCTGTACAATTATTCTAACCTTGGTAGGTATCATTTTTCTTAAAATAGAAATTACAGTATTTGATACAGAGAGAACCGCAATCACAGCAAAAGACATAACTATGGCCGTATCCAATTTTGTAGTTACTGCCAGTGCCGAGCAAATCCCTAATACCTGCAAACTAATAGGATTATTACTCATTAAAGGGTCAGTAAAAGCTGTCTTTGATTTTTTACTTAACGCCATTAGCTATTTCTTCCACTTCTGATTTTTGAAAAGTAAGGATCATACAATTTCAAATCCTTAAGTAAGAATTGATTTAAACCTCTAGAGGTCATTGTTGCGCCTGAAATTCCATCGACTAAATGATAAGCCTCATCAGAAGTCTCATCTACTTGTCCTTTAACTGTTTGGATGCCTACTAAGTTACCGTTCTCATCTATGAATCGCTTACCAACAAAATTATTTTGGAACCATGGCTTATCAACTTCACCACCTAGGCCAGGTGTTTCAATATGCTTATAAAAAGTAATCCCTTTGGCGGTTGCTCCATCAGCTTCAATTGAAAAATAACCGAACATAGTTCCCCAAAGACCTTTACCAGAGATTGGAATTGAATATCCTTCAGTTACATTATTAGTCACTCTTTTATAAATAGGATACAAATCAAAATCTACTTTAGGGTTAATATCTTGAGGAAATTTATTTTCAACAATAGATCCGGAACTATCAACAACGAAACTAATTATTGAATTTTGAAAAATGGTTTTCACATTTTCATTCGTCCATGGTAAATCATCTGTAGAGCTAAATCCTAATGAGCTTAAAATATTCTTTCTTATATCAACTTCAATATTTCTTTCACGCATCTCTTTTAAAGATGAATCTGCTAGCGAAAGAAAAAAAGCTAACACAATTGTAATTACCATCGTAAAAATTAATGTATAGCTATTACTGTGCATAGCGAGCTTGCCTTCGTTTAATATTTGCTTGAATAACAAACCAATCGATCAAAGCTGCAAATGCATTTACAAATAATATCGATAGCATTACACCTTCAGGATAAGCTGGATTTATTGATCGTATGATAACAGTTAAACTTCCAAATAAAATCCCATAAACCCATCTACCTTGATTTGTATGACAACCTGTTACAGGCTCAGTGGCCATAAATGCTGTTCCAAACAAGAAACTTCCCATTACTAAATGATAATGCGGAGGAATTGTAAACATCGAATTACTTGAAAATGGGGCAACTAAGTTTGTTAATAATGCAGTGCTAACTAAACCAACTATCGCACCAATCATAACTCGCCAATTAACAATTTTTATATATGCTAAGAATAGTGCACCTATAATAATTAAGAATTTATTGGTTTCTCCTATTGAACCAGGGATCCAACCCCAAAACATGTTCCACCAAGAATAATCAAATTGACCAAAATCATTAAGAAGTGTCATTGCATTTTGGTTCAATTCTGCTGCTGGAAGTGATAAAGCTGTAGCACCAGAATAACCATCTGGACCTAAAACCCAAACTTTATCACCTGAAATCTTGGTAGGATACGTAAAGAAAATAAATACCCTAGCCATTAATGCAGGATTGAAAATATTCATACCAACACCACCAAAAATTTCTTTACCTATCACAATGCCAAAAGTTGTTGCTACAGCTATTTGCCAAAGAGGTATTCCGGCTGGCATAATCAATGGAATCAGCGCACAAGTCACTAAGAACCCTTCACTAACTGGATGTTTTCTAACAACAGCAAAAAGGAGCTCCCAAAAAGCACCTGAAGCAAATGTAACAATTATAATTGGTAAAATCTGATTAAGACCAAACCAAAAGTTTTCAAAATTGCTTCGTTGAATAAATAATGCAGTAGCATTTTGATAACCAACGTTCATTGCGCCAAAAATATAAAGAGGCAAAAGAGCGATGACGACTAAAATCATGACACGTTTTGTATCAATACTATCCCTTATATGAGGGCCAGATTCAGTTACTTCATCTGTGCTAAAGAGAATAGTATCTGTTGCTTCAAAAATAGGATATAGTTTCTCTAAAGAGCCACCTTCTTCAAATTTGTCTCGATACTTATCTAGCATCTTTCGAAGAATTGATAACATTTATCCCTCTTTCTCCATTAAATCTAATCCTTGACGAATTACTGCACCTAAATCAATCTTGCTCGGGCAAGCAAAAGAGCATAGAGCAAAATCTTCTTCATCACATTCAATTATACCTAACTGTTCCATTTCTTCAATATCTTCGACTAAAATAGCACGATAAAGTGAGTTTGGTAATATATCCATTGGCAATACATTTTCCCATGAATTGAGAGGCACCATGTAACGCTCACTACCGTTTTTCAACGTATTAAAATTATAAAGCTTATTATGGAGACCAAAAAAAGCATTTGTTAAACTATATCTTGTTTTAGATGATCCAAGCTTCAACATTCCTAAAAATTCTCGTTCACCACCTTCTGGTAATACAGAAATAGTTGAATCATAAAAGCCAAGGAATCCATCAATATTTGATTTTTTACCAGTAAGAACATTTCCAGAAATTACTCGGTGATCTCCTTCATTCAAGTTATCGCGAATTAAAGCTTCAATTTGTACTCCTAAACGAGATTTAATATGACTTGGTTTTTTAATACCAGGGCCACCAACTGTTGTAAATAGAGTTGTATCAAGTTTTCCAGTTAAAAAGAAATTTCCAATTCTAACAACATCTTGTATATTTATTGTCCAAACAATCTCCTTAAGAGAAAGAGGCGCAATATGATGAATTTGAATACCCACATTTCCAGCAGGGTGAGGTCCATTAATTAAATGATGTTCAACGCTTTCTACATCTAACAATGTATCAGAAACAGTATTCTTATTATAGGATAGGTGAACTTTTCCGGAAGTTAAAATTTTTAGTATATTTACACCTGCTTGAAAAGGTGCTAATCTTGTTCGAAGCGCTACATCAACATTAACTGCTAAGGGTGCTGTATTCCACCCAGAAATAAATATATCTCTTGGTATATCTTTTGGGTCAGCAACTTTATTATATGGCCTCTGGCGAATAAAAGGGAAAATATGTCCTTCTAAAAGAGTTCTCAAAATTTGATCTCTATTTAATCCAGTAATTTCGGCAGGTCGATATGCTTTGAAAGTCTCTATTTCTTCATCATCAGATAATTCAATAATAATATTCTCGATGGTTCTTCTTGGACCATATTGTATCTGCAATACTTTACCAGCACCAGGTGAAGGCCATGTAATATCATGATTAGATTTACTGTGAAATAATGGAGAGCCAACTTTAACTGTGTCTCCTTCTTTTACCATAAGTTTAGGTTTTATACCATTAAACTCAGTTGGCTGAAGAGAAACTAATTTAGGATTAAAGCCTTTCCTAACTTCATTTGAAGGAACACCCGCAATTCCAATATTATGCCCTTTTCTAATATTTATTTTAGACAAATATTAACTCTATAAACTAAAATTACATTCCGTTAAAAATAACTAAAGATTCATTGATCCAATTCGCGACTGGGCCAAAATACCAACCAAAAATAAAAGTTGGTATCGCGAGGACTAAAAGTACAACAGTCACCAATTTTGAAGACGGCATTGAGATTGATTCACTTCTCTCTCCAGATAAGTACATATGTTTTACAACGCGAATATAATAGTAAAGAGAAATCACACTATTGATTACTCCTACAAAAGCAAGCCAATAGTACTGAGAACCAGCTTCAATAACTGCCGCAAAAATATAAAATTTTCCAATAAAGCCTGCTGTTGGAGGTAAACCGGTCAGAGCTACCATAAAAAGAGTCATAACTACACCAACAAAAGGCATTTTCCAACCTAAGCCATTAAAATTTTCAAAATTCTCACCACCAAATTTGCCTTGAACATAAATAACTACATAAAATGCTCCAAGGTTCATAAATAAATACATAGTAAGGTAAATCATGATAGCATAAATACCAGATTGTGACATGAGTGGTAAAGCCATCATCATATAGCCAGCATGGGCAATACTAGAATAAGCTAACATACGCTTTACACTATTTTGTTGAATAGCCACTAGGTTACCAACAGTCATTGTAGCAGCTGCAAGGATACCTAATAATTGAGGCCAAGGTATACCATTTAAAGCTAGCCATGATTCTGATGAGAATGCATTCCCATCACCAAAAACTTGATTAAAAAAACGTATAATCATTGCAAATCCAGCGGCTTTAGGTGCAACAGATAAGTAAGCAGTTATAGTTGTGGGTGATCCTTCATATACATCAGGAGTCCAAAAATGAAATGGTACAGCTGAGATTTTATAACCAAAGCCAACAAGAATAAAAACAGTTGCAATGATTAAGGCTAGGCTTGCATCAGAACTCAGACTAGCAATCGCGGACTGCATTTCAAAAAATTTTGTTGTGCCCGTAAGGCCGAATAAAATACTTAAGCCGTATAACATAATACCTGAAGAAAATGCACCATAGATTACGTATTTAAGTGATGCTTCATTACTCTCAGGTTTTTTCTTTAAATAACCCGCTAAAAAGAATGACATGATTGAAACTATTTCAATAGCAATATAAACCATTAAAATATCAATTGCTGAGGCCATCAAAAATAACCCAAAAGCCATGATAGCTAATATTGAATAATACTCTCCCACCCTATAATCTTTTAGCTCTTTTGAATTAAAACTCATCAAAATAACTAAAGCCGTAGAAATCAATATTAAAACCTTAAAAAATTGAGAAAATGGATCAATAGCAATTGTTCCCATAAACAAGCTTGAAATTAAGCTGCTACTAATGCGAATAGAAAATAAGGTTAATGCCAAACCTCCTAATAACCACCATGCAACTTTATAAGACTCTTGCCTACGATAAAATAAATCTGCAATTATAGCAGTAAGAACCGTAACTGTTAGAATCAGTTCTGGCCAAAAATGGGCTAAGCTATTCAGATTGCTCATAAAACTCCCTACATGGCAGCGGCTAGTCCACCATAGGACACAACCGATTCAATAAGTACATTTAAAGTAGCCGCAATCAAATCCAAAAATGGCCGTGGATAAACACCTAGAATCAATGTTATCACAGCTAAAGGAATAACAGTGAATAACTCTCGTTTATTTATTTCTGGAATATCATTGTATTTTTCATTAGCTGGACCAAAGAACATCCTTTGGAATGCCCATAAGAAGTATGCTGCATTCAAAAGTATACCGAGAGTTGAAATGATGACCACTGTTTTAAAAACAGGAAATGCACCAATAAAAATCATAGCTTCGCTAATAAATCCGCTAAAGCCTGGTAATCCAAGCCCAGCAAAGAATGCAATAGCAACAAATGCTGTATAAATTGGCATCTGAGAGGCCAAACCACCAAAACCTTCTATATCTCTATGATGAGCCCTATCATAGATAACACCAACCAATATAAAAAGCATAGCAGAGATTGTTCCATGATTGAACATTTGGAAGACTGCACCTCCAAGACCTGCCTGGGCACTAATAAGGTTTTCGCCATTCATCTCTGAAGCTGCAATAACAGCAGCCATGCCTATTAATGTATAACCCATATGATTTACAGATGAATAGGCGACTAATTTTTTTAAATCTGTCTGAGCGAGTGCACACATAGCACCCCATATCACATTGATTAAGCCCAGAACCGCCAATGCTCCAGCAAACCAGAAAACACCATCTGGGAGCATATTATAGTTAACTCTTAAAATTCCATAAACACCTAGTTTAAGAAGTACGCCTGCAAGAATTACAGATATAGCAGTTGGCGCTTCTACATGAGCTAGAGGTAACCATGTATGAAATGGAAAAACAGGTACTTTGATTGCAAATCCAATAAATAGTAATACCCAAATGACTTTGATTGCGCTCATCCCCCACCATAACATTCCATTTAAGGCTGTAGGCGCTCTCTCAATTAAGAGTAACATATCAAATGTATTACCACAAGTAAAGTAAAGAGCTAAGATTGCGATAAGCATAAGAACAGAGCCAAACAAAGTGTATATGAAGAATTTAATTGCTGCATATTCACGTTGAGGTCCACCCCACATTCCAATAAGGAAATACATGGGTAAAAGCATTACTTCCCAAAAAATATAGAATAAAAAGAAGTCAAGAGATAAAAAGACACCCATTACTCCAGTATTCAATAATAAGAAAAGTGAAAAATAACCTTTAATAGCCTTATCGATATTCCAACTGACAAATACGCCAATAAAACCTATTAAAGCCATTAAGAACACCATAGGAAGACTTAATCCGTCTACTCCTAATATGTAGGTAATGTTAAATGAAGGTATCCATTCAGCTCGCTCCATAAATTGAAATGTCCCATTGCTCGCATCAAAGATGCTCCAAAGGTAAGTAGCCAAAACCAATTGTAGTCCAGAGAATACAGCAGCAATCTTCTTTATCACTTCTGATTTATCTCTAGGAACAAAGGCAATAGCAACCATTCCAAGAATAGGAAGCCAAATGATCCAACTGAGTAAATGATTCATACTTAGCCCTTTATGAAATCGCTATACCGCCTGGAAAACCAGGATTAAAATGACACCAATTAATGCAAATAGCATATAATTCTGCAAGCGACCCGTTTGCACTTGTTTAAGTTTTTCTCCGAATCCTTGTGCAGTGCGCCCTACTCCATCAACTAAAGTTTGGTCTAAACCATCGTAATCCATACGACCCGCAATCTTTGATAGCATTTTAGTTATGTGACCAAAACCATTGATAAAATATTTATCATATAAATCCCAATCTACATATGCTACAGCACGAGAAAGCTTCAAGAATGGTTGATACAAGAATCGGTCATAGTTTTCATCAAAGAAATATTTATTCAATGACAATTTGTACAAAAAGCCCATTTTTTTAGCCCAAACTTCAGGGGAAAATTTTTCTTTAACATACATTAAGTAAGATAACCCTATACCGAGAGCTGCTACTAAAAGGGAAAGGGCCATTGCAGTATAATGAGCATGATGCACACCTTCATATATCTCTTTTGCAGAAGGATTTCCAGGAACAGCAGAATCACTAGCCCTAATTAGTTCAGTGAACCAACCATGATCTGATAATGGATTAAAATAAGGTAAAGTATAAAATAGGAAAAAACTTAAAGTAGCTAAAAGTATCAGTGGGAAGGTCATTACTTTTGGAGATTCATGAATTCCATTAAAAACTTTTTGAATTTTGGGCGTACCATAAAATGTCATAAAAATTAATCGGAACATATAAAATGCGGTAATTGCCGCTGCGCCAAAACCAAAAACAGGCAATAAAAAGTGCTGAGGATAATGTTGTGAGAATGATAGAGTCCCAGCTAAAATAGCATCTTTAGATAAAAAACCTGAAAACAATGGGACACCTGAAATCGCTAATGTAGCAATTAACATTGTCCAGTGAGTTAGAGGCATTTTAGATTTGAACCCACCCATGTTTCGCATATCCTGAGGATCAGTATCATGATCTTTAAGCTCATGCAATGAATGATGCATCGCATGAATAACAGATCCAGAGCCATAAAAGAGACATGCTTTAAACATTGCGTGAGTCAGTAAATGAAAAAAAGCAGCTATGTAATTTCCAACTCCAACTGCTAAAATCATATAGCCCAACTGACTAACTGTGGAATATGCTAAAACTTTTTTTATATCATTTTGCGTGACAGCTATCGTAGCTGCAAATAATGCGGTAAAACCACCTACATAAGCAATGATCGTAAGAGCTTCTGGGGAAAATAAAGGAAAAAGCCTTACCGTTAGGTATACACCTGCTGCTACCATTGTTGCAGCATGCATCAAAGCAGACACAGGGGTAGGGCCTTCCATCGCATCTGGCAACCAGATATGCAATGGAAACTGTGAAGATTTTCCAACAGCTCCCATAAATAATCCTACACCAGCAAAAGTGAGTAACGAGCCAGTTACTGCTCCTTCTGAAACCCCTTTGAAAAGGTCTTGAAAATTAAATGAGCCAATAGCTGTGAACAAGATCATAATACCAATAAAAAATCCAATGTCTCCCACTCTGTTTGTCAAAAAAGCTTTTTTACTAGCATCTGCAGCCGAATGCTTTTCAAACCAATGACCAATTAACAGGTAAGAGCTCACACCTACTAGCTCCCAAAAAATATAAAGAGACATTACATTGTTGGCTAAGACTATACCATTCATTGAAAAGGTAAATAAGCCTAAATAAGCATAATACCTATTATAACGAATGTCACCTTTCATATACTCCAAAGAAAAAATATGGGTCATACTTGAGATCAATGAAACCACCACCAACATTACAATAGTGATATTATCTATCCAAAACCCAAGCGAAATTTTAAAAGCCCCTAAATCAATCCATGGAATTACAGCTTCATGTGAGAAATCAGCATCCCAATTCATAAGCATATTCATCAGCAATGATAATGAAAGGACTAGTGTAATTAAAATTGCGCCAACAGAGACCCAATCTCCTTGCCGAGGTAATCGTTTGCCAAAAATAATATTTATAATAAAGGCAACAAGAGGTAAGAATAAAATCAGCAAACTAAAATCTGTAATAATATTTCCAGTTATCATTGCTTCAACTCACTTACATCATCAATATTAATTGTATTAAAATTATTAAAGATATTTATAATAATAGCTAAAGCAACGGCTGCTTCAGCAGCGGCCAAAGCAATAATAAATAAAGCATAAACATGACCGGCCATATTCATTCCACCAAAACGAGCAAACGCTAAAAAATTGATATTAGCAGCATTTAAAATAAGCTCAATGCTCATTAAAACAGCCACGCCATTTCTACGTGTAACAACACCATACAAACCCAAAGAGAATAGAATAGAACTAACTAGTAAATAGTTTGTTAAACTATCCATTAATTTTCTTTCCGCGAAAGAGTTGTGGCCGCAATTAATGCTCCAAGAAGCAATAAAGAAACAGCTTCAAAAGGTAAAAGATAATCCATCAACAATAATCTACCTATTGCGCTAGTAGTATCTGTTGGCTCAGCATTTGGCAAAACTAACCAAGGTGTATTCAAGATCATATATCCAAGCAAGGCTATAAAACAAACAACGACTATTGCGCCAACGCTCTTCTGCATAGATGTATGACTAATGTTTACAGAGGTGATTTTATTTGTCAACATAATTCCAAATATTATCAACACAAGAATTCCACCGACATATACTACAATTTGGACAACAGCTAAGAAATCTGCCCAAAGAAAGACATAAAGACCAGTTACTCCAATAAAAGTGAACAATAATGCATAAGCTGAATAAAGTAAGCTTTTACTTTGGACAACCATAAGAGCAGAACCAATAGTAATACCTACAATAACCCAAAAAGCAATATCAGCCATTATGCTTTAGCCTCTGGCAGGGGTTTTTGAATATTCTCTTTTTCTTCAGTACTTAATTTTTTAGCAAATTGATATATTAAATCAGTACGGTCAAATTCTGAAAATTCATAATCAATAGGATGCTTTGAGCTATTTGGTCCACCAACCATAAAAATACATTCTTCAGGGCAAGGATACGCGCAGAGATTACAATAGCAACACTCTGACATATCAATTGTAAACCGACTTACAACCAACGCTTTTTTTGTACCATTTGAAGTTTCACCAGTATGTTTAACATCAGGGATATCTTCACCACGTGTTGGCGCTTTGATTGTATCTATTTTAATACAATCTACTGGACATGCTCTTTCACATTTTAAACAACCAATACAATCATCAATATCAACGTGAAGGCGCGAACGAATAACATTATAATTTTCATGTTCAAAGCCAATATTTCGTTCAGGACGAGGCCATCTTTCCTCTGGATACTGAAGTGTAACATTATCGCGCTTAATATTCACCATATGTTTCCAGGTAATACTCATCCCTGTTAACAGAGTGCTTAGTGTATCATATATGTTTTGAAAATATCTTGACATAATTTATCCGAAAATTAATTTCCAAATTCCTACCCCGAAAATGTTGAACATGGTAATTGGTATTAAAACTTTCCAACAAACATGCATTAGCTGATCAACACGAAGCCTAGGGAAAGTCCAACGAAACCACATCATAACAAAAATTAAAAAACCCAATTTGCTCATAAACCAAAATAAGCCCCATAAGCCTGTATTAAATAAACCGGGAATAGGACTTTGCCATCCACCTAAAAACCCCGCTACTGCTAAACCACTCACTACAAGCATATTTGCATATTCACTTAGGAAAAAGACTGCCCATCTAAATCCTGAATATTCCGTCATCCAACCCGCAACAAGTTCTGATTCGGCTTCTGGTATATCAAATGGCGTCCTATTAGTTTCAGCTACCGCACTAATAAAAAAAGTAAAAAAGGCTACGAATGAAAAAGGATTATTAAAAATAATCCAATTAGGAAGGATTCCCCAAACAGAACCTGACTGAAAAGCTATTAATTCTTGAATATTCAAAGTTCCAGCCATCATAATTGGAATAATTATTGATAGACCAGCAGGTATCTCATAGGATATAATTTGAGCAGCAGAACGCATAGCCCCATATAACGACCATTTATTGTTTGAGGCCCAACCCGCCATAACAATACCAACAATACCAATTGACCCAACTGCAATAATATAAAAAACGCCAACATTGAAATCTACAACCTGCAAAGTTGAACTAAATGGCACGGCTGCTAAGCCTAAAAAAGCTCCAATAAAAATAATATATGGAGCCATTTTAAATAAAAATTTATCTGAAGTCTCAGGAACTGTATCTTCTTTAACAAGTAGTTTAATTGCATCAGCCGCTGTTTGCAGCACGCCCCATTTACCTGCATGCAGGCCAGGACCTTGGCCCATCGGCCCAACTCTATCCATCATAAAAGCTGAAACTTTTCTCTCTACATAAACTGCTATCATTGCATTCAAAGCCATAACCAAGAACAAAGGAATACCCGATATCACCACAGCTAGGAGGAAGGACAAAACAGGAAAATCTCCAAGTGTTACAAACCAATTTATTAGAGTATCAACTGTCAACGGTCTATTTCTCCTAAAACAATATCTAGACTACCTAAAATAGCAATAACATCTGAAATCATCCATCCGCGAGAAACCTCATCTAAACAAGAAAGAGCGGTAAATGCAGGTGACCTCATTTTTACACGAAATGGAACCGGCGTGCCATCACTAACTATATAATACCCTAGGTCACCACGCGGGCTTTCTGTCCGACGATAAACTGATCCTTTTGGTGGCCTGATCTTCTTTGGTAATGCTTGATGGACATCACCACTTGGAATTTCTTTTAAAGCTTGACGAAGGATTTTAATACTTTCTTTAATTTCGAGCATTCGAACCCAATAACGATCATAACAATCACCAAGTGTTCCAAATTTTCCTGTACCCGTAGGAATATCAAAATCAAACTTTTCATAAATAGAGTAAGGTTCATCTTTTCGCACATCCCATTTTACACCAGAGGCTCGCAAATTTGGTCCAGTCACTCCGTAACTAACAGCGACATCAGCAGGTATAACCCCAACATCAGCCGTTCTCTCAACAAAAATTTTATTAAATGAGAGTAAATTATTATACTCTTTGATCTGAGGTTCAAAATAATCTAAAAAATCAGTACATATAGTTTCAAAATCTTTTGGCAAATCATGAGAGACACCACCAACCCACATATAGTTGTATAATAACCGTGCTCCACAAGTATACTCAAACATATCTAAAATTCTTTCTCGATCACGAAGCATATAAAGAAAAGGAGTGAAAGCGCCAATATCTAAACCATATACTCCCAATGCCAAAAGGTGACTTCCTATTCGATTTAGCTCACCCATTATAACTCGAATATATTCAACACGTTCTGGAACCTTAATTTCCATTAATTCTTCCATCGCGACTACATAACCAAAGTTGCTATTCATGGAAGCTAGATAATCACATCTATCTGTAAATGGAATGACCTGCTCATAGGTAACATTTTCTGAGTGCTTTTCAAAACATCGATGCAAATAACCTAGGTGAGGTCTGATTTGAGAAACAATTTCACCATCAGTCATTACTTCTAGCCTCAACACTCCGTGAGTACTGGGATGCTGAGGGCCAATGTTGAGAATCATTTGATCGCCTTGGACTACTCCCATCCGTCTTCTTCTTTCATTTTGGGTACTACTATACCATGATACGACTCTTGACCTTCATAATCTTTCCTTAATGGCCATCCTTCCCAATCATCAGGACATAAAATTCGTCGTAAATCTCTATGCCCTTCATAAACAATACCAAACATATCATATGTTTCACGCTCAAACCAGTCACCAATGCGCCATATTTTTTCAATTGATGCTACTTTTGGTTCCTTACGATCATGACTTATCAGAATTTCTATTTTGTGACGATATTCCATTGAATGAAGATTATAACGGGTTTGCAATGAGGCTTCTTCACCTAGATCAATACCTGTAATACACTCTAATTGATCGAATGATAAATTTGGATCTTCTTTCAAAAATGTGGCAATATCGAACCATTGGTCAGCTTTAAGTTCCACTTGTTTCTCTGCTAAATCTTCACTTTCTATAACTGAACCAGGGAACTGATCCATAATTACTGCTTTAATTTCAGCTGATGTCATACACTTTTACGAGTAAGAGGGCGCTCAGTTTGAATCTTTTCTTGTAATTTTAGGAGTCCTTCAATTAACGCTTCTGGTCTAGGAGGACATCCTGGTACGTAGACATCAACAGGGACAACTAAATCAACTCCTTTTAAAACATGATATCCATGCTGCCAGTAAGGACCTCCACTAGTAGCGCAGCTTCCCATAGAAATAACATATTTTGGCTCAGCCATTTGTTCATATAATTTTTTTACACGCAGTGCCATTTTCATTGTCACTGTCCCCGCCACAATCATTACATCTGCTTGACGAGGAGATGAGCGTGGCATCATGCCAATTCTTTCTAAATCGTGACGACTTGCAGCAGATGACATCATCTCAATAGCACAACAAGCCAAGCCAAATTGAAAATACCACGGTGAAGTAGAACGAGCCCATCCAAGCAACTTATCCATAGAAGCTACAATAATATTATCTTGAAATTTATTTTCTAAAACACCCATTATAATTCCTGTGATATTTTGTTTTGCCCACTTAGGTTCGCGTAACGTCCACGACCATATTTTACATTATATTTTACCCAATCTAAATCTTCTCGTTTCCATACATACGCGAGGCCAACAATTAGAATTAGTAAGAAAATTGCCATTTCTATAAAAGCTAAAAGCCCTAATTCATTGAACACGACAGCCCAAGGGAAAAGGAAAACAACTTCTACATCAAAAATAAGAAAAATCAAGGCAACAACATAAAATCTAATATTAAACTGTACCCATGCCGAACCTTCAGATTCTTCACCACACTCATAGGTAGAAAGCTTATCAGGGTTTGGATTATTGGGGGCAACAAGTTTTTGAATAAGTAAAGGCACATAGACAAGCACGATGCCCATAAAAATAAAAATGAATATAGTTCCGAAGTCGCGATACATTAAATTTATTTCTCTCTTACAGATTACAAATTTAGAGAATTAGTTAAAGTTTCGGCAAGGTAAACTTCGATTATTATTCAATTATTTTTTCAACTTGAAGATTCAAGTTAAAATTCATAGTGAATTCCGATTGTTGAAGCTTATCTACTTAACCTAAATTATTGAACTTATGGCTTTAACAAATTCTTTATTAGCTACAATAATGCCTTACCTCCCAAAAAGTCTTGTAAGACCTTTTGCCAAACCATATGTGGCTGGAGAGACTATTGATTCGGTTATCAAAATTACAAAAGAATTGAATGGGCATGGCTTCTCAACCACATTAGATATTTTAGGTGAATTTGTTAATTCTAAAGAAGAGGCTAATAAAATAAAAAATGCTTATTCTGAATTAATAAAAAGAATTTCTATTGAAAAATTAGATAGTACCATTTCAGTAAAGTTGACACATCTTGGACTAAGCATTGATCCTAATTTAGGAGAGGAAAATATTTATTCATTATCTTTAACAGGTAAAGAAAACAATGTTGGCGTTACTATAGATATGGAAAACTCAACATATACATCTAAAACTTTTGATATATACAAAAAAGCCGTAATAAAAAATGAGCAAATAGGAGCAGTAATTCAAGCTTATTTATATCGAAGCTTGGATGATATTAAGGAATTAGACTCTTCAACACTTAATCTTAGAATTTGCAAAGGTATATATAATGAATCACCAGCTATTGCAATCCAGGATCGTATTGCGATCAATGATAATTATTTTGAGATGGCTAAAACTTTATTAAATGGCCAAGGCTATGCATGTTTAGCTACACATGACCTCACTTTGATTGACCGTTTAGAATCTTTTATTGAATCTAATGATATTTCGCCAAATAAATTTGAATTTCAAGTTTTATATGGTGTACCAATGGGTAATAAATTAGAACAATTAAAAGAAAAGGGTTATAAAATCCGTATTTATGTTCCTTTTGGAGAAGCATGGTTTGAATATTCAGTTCGCCGACTTAAAGAAAATCCTAAAATTATTTCTTACGTATTAAGGAATCTTTTTAAAAAATGACCTCAATAGAAACCATAAACAAAATATTTACTATGAAATCTATTGCTGTAGTTGGCATGAGCCCAAAGCCTGAAAGACCGAGTCATTACGTAGCTCTTTACTTAAAAAAAAACGGATATGATATTATACCTGTTAACCCAGGTCATTCTGAAATCGCAGGGTTGACCTCTTATCCTAGTTTATTAGATATACCTTCAAAAGTAGATATTGTTGATGTTTTTCGCAGATCTGAGCATGTGATGTCAATAGTCGAAGATACTATTAAAATAAAGGCTAAAGCTTTATGGCTTCAAGATGGTGTTATAAATGAGGATGCCGAATCAATAGCTAAAGTAAAAAAATTACTTTTTGTAATGAACGATTGTATGCTTAGAAAACATCGTCAATTCAAACATAATGTATGATAGTATAAAGAAAGATTATTTTACTAAAGGCTATTCGATTATTCGAAATGCTATCGATGAATCATTAGCGATAGAGATGGAAGAAGATGTGTATTGGCTAGCAAAAAAATACCCTGATATTCATCCTGAAGCTTTTCTCCATGAACTATTAGTTAATGCCCCATTTATTCATCATTTACTAAAATCAGAAAATCTTTTAGAGATTGCAAGCTTATTTAATTCTGAAGGATTACCGGCATCTTCATTTTCAACAGAATTGGAATAAAATTATAATATTACTCACCTTGTATTGATAAAACTAGCTTACGGTTTCCACCATAATTTCTATGTTCACATAAGTAAATACTTTGCCAAGTCCCTAAATTTAATTTTCCATCTAATATGGGAATGCTAATTGATGAACCTAGTATAGATGATTTAAGATGTGCTGGCATATCATCTGGGCCTTCAGCTTTATGCAAATAGTGTGGAGCATTATCAGGAACAGTTTTACTGAAATGAGTTTCGAAATCATCTCTAACCGTAGGATCAGCACCCTCATTAATTGTTAAAGAAGCTGATGTGTGTTTAATAAATATATGTAAAAGGCCCTTTGAAATATTAATAATTTCAGGAATCTGTTTTATTATTTCATCTGTAATAATATGAAACCCTCTAGAAAATTGGGTTAGACTAATTTCTTTTTGTTGCCACATTTATATATTTTCTCCATCTAAATTCTTAATCTAATATAGCAAAGATAAGGAGAACTAATTATGAAGATTGAATATAAAAGTATGTCGATTGGAGTAACACTAGGAGTAATTGGAGTTTTATTTACATTGTTTCTATTTGGTAACATTGAAACAGGATTCAGTTTTAACAATAAAAACCCTGACAAAGAGAAAAAAATAAATGCTACTATTGAAAAAATAATTAAAAATGGAATAGAAACAACCAATGTTAATCTTAAAGGAAGTGGTGAACTTACTAAACAAGATTTAGATAAAGAATTGGAACGTCTTCTAGATGAAAATGGAATTGACAAAAATGATTCCAACATTAATATAGAATTAACGATTGAGAATTAATTTTTTTTACACTTTAATTGGTCCTTTGTATAAATAAAAATATTTATGAGTTTAGCGTTATTTGAAGCTTCTACTCGTAAATACTGCTGCATTAATTAATAAATATAAAAAGCTTTAGTCGCCCCTTCTCCCCCATCCCATTTTACGCTGTAAAGTATCAAAATAATTTGAGTCATTGTAGTCAACCATATATATATCATAATGAGCTTTTTTTATTATAATTTTTGTATTTGAATCTAAATATTGATTTACCTGACCATCAATAGCAAACGCAACTCCATTATTTTCTTCATTTGGAAAACTTATTTCCAAAGTTATATCATCAGGTAAAACTATAGGGCGAAGATTCAAGGTATGTGGGCTTATTGGAACTACGACCATAGCTTTCAACTTTGGCATAATTATAGGCCCTCCAGCAGATAGCGCATATGCAGTTGATCCTGTTGGTGTTCCAATAATTAAACCATCCGCTTTGTAGTCAGCTACATATCTATCATTGGCCTTTAATCTTAACGTAATTAGCCTATGTGATTTTCCACGATCAATTACAAAATCATTTAAGGCATAAAAAGTAGAAGGTTCTACACCATTAATAATTTGACCTTTAAGAACCATTCTCTTTTGAATTTTATAATTTGCATCAGCAACCATATCTAATCGTTCAAACATCACATCCGTAGTCACTTCAGCTAAAAAGCCTAGTTCACCTAGATGAATTCCAAGTATAGGAGTTTTACGATGCTCTACAGCTCGAGCAGCTGATAACATTGTTCCATCTCCCCCTAGAGTTAAAAGAAAGTCGATATTATAGAAGTCATCGGCTGACTCTATTATCTGAACTTTATATTTAAAGTTCTTAGGAAGTTGATCCTGAATTCGAGTAGTTATATATGGAATTAATTTTTTTTGATTTGCCCATTCAAGGATTGGATCTAATAGTTCCCAAAATTTAGGCTTATCTGTATTACCCCAGATTCCAAATGAATTTGGTTTATTTATAGAATTGGACATTATTCAACAATGTTTTCTGTTTTATTTTCACCTTTTGATTCTTTCATAAGGATTTCAATTCGCTGCTCTGCAGAGTCCAAATGATCACGTAAAGATTTACTTAGCTTTATACCCTTTTCAAATAATTCCATACTTTTTTCAAGCGACTCACTTTCACTCTCAAGGGTACTGACAATATTTTCTAGTTCTTTCATTGCGTTTTCAAAAACAAATGATTTATCTTTAGTCATATTTAAATATAATCCTTGTGATTATTTTTCTCAACCATCTTTAAGAATGTCTCTTTTCTTAATTGCTTCTATTCGTCCTTGTCCAATTTGAGCTTCAAAAAGATCATTGTCATTCAATTCACTAACTTTTCTAATAATAGCGCCATTTTTATCATATATGATACTATATCCACGTCTTAAAATAGCTGAAGGATTTAAAAGATTTAATTCTTTTTGAATCGCAATTTCTTTTGATTTAGAAATTGTAAAAAGGTGATTCATTCTCAAAATGAATTCATTAGATAAAGTATTTAGTTTATCTTTTTTTCGCTGAATTATATTTTGCGGCTTTTGAATAGCGTGACGGTCAGTTAGATGATCTAACATTTGGCAAATTTTATTTAATTTAAATTCAAAAGCTTTAAGTAATATTTCTTCTTGCTGATTAATTTTCTGGTTAAGATCATTAATAGAAAGAGCTACAATTTCTGCTGCTGCTGAAGGTGTTGGCGCTCTTAGATCTGCCACCATATCACTAATGGTCACATCAGTTTCATGTCCAACTGCTGAAATAATGGGAAGTTTACATGCAACAATAGCTCTTGCCACAGTTTCTTCATTAAAAGCCCATAGATCTTCTAAAGAACCTCCACCTCTTCCAATAATTAATACGTCAACATCATTAATTAAAGATATTTCATTGATTGCAGCTACAATATCATTTGCGGCATTATTACCTTGAACTAAGGTTGGTCGTAAAACAATATCTACATAAGGTGCACGTCGATTCAATATCTGCACTATATCTTTGAATGCTGCACCAGTTTGAGAAGTCACTATTCCTACTTTCTTTGGAAAAAGTGGAAGTTTCCTTTTTAATGAATCATTAAAAAGGCCTTCTGATTGTAATTGTTTTTTTAATGCTTCAAAAGCAAGGAAAAGTGTCCCAAGACCAGCTGGTTCCATACTTTGAACCATAAGTTGATATTGTCCGCGTTGTTCATAAACTGTGATCTTTCCTTGTAATAAAATATCCATTCCATCTTCAGGCTTAAAGTGAATTCCCTGGTTAAATCCTCGAAACATAACACAACGCAATTCAGCCCCTTTATCTTTTAATGTGAAATACATGTGACCTGATGAATGATGTTTAAAATTAGATATTTCACCCTGAATCCAAAGATTAGAGAATTTAGATTCAATTAAGCCTTTTAACTGAGCCGTAAGCTCAGAGACAGAAATAGTAGATTTATGTTGATTCATGGTAATTTAGGTTTACCAGCCTGTTCCCAACAATACTGCCAAAGAGATGCCAAACGTATAACAGCACGACCCATACGATCTTTAAGGAGATCACCTGTCTCTTGATATAAAATATCTAAATATGGCTTTTCAAAACTAAGTGCATCATAAGATTTTAGTTTTTCAGCTTGTTCTTTTGTTAATAATCTTCTTGCCTTTGTATCAGCTTCTAATATGAGGTGATGGACCTTAAAAGATTCTTTAACTATTTTCATAGAAAATGCCCAAGGATCATCTATCTTTTCTATTTCACCAACTGGTTTTATATTTTTAATGTATTTATTTACTAAATGCACTTCCCATCTTTTATGTATTCCTTCATTTCCAGAAAATTGACCATTATAATTAATCACATTATGGAGAGGCATATGAAGGTCAGATATATAATGACCTAAAACACCCATATTATAAACTGCTGCTTCAAATTGATTCTTTTTTAATAAATCAATTATTCTATCACATGTTTCTTTTATAGCCCATGGAGCTACACCATATTTTCGTACATTATTTTCTCCAAATTTTGAAACCAAGCTTGAATAATCCTCTGGGATATTATCAAATGGATATTGATCATAGAAATCTGAATCGATAAAATGCCTGTGAAATTCTTCTTTATCTATACTTTTATTATAGTCTGGAGCAACACCATACCATTTAAGGGGCTCAGAGTTTTTTTTAAGGAATTGACCAAAAGGTCCTTTGAGTTGTCGCGAAGCTGTATAATTAATTCGACGATGACCGTCGTAACCCCAAGCTCCAACAAAACTTATTGGAGCGAGGGTTACAATTAAAAGCCATATTATATTGGCCCGTTTCATTTTAACGGGTATTATACTTTTTTCTTTTTATGAC
>TARA_B110000438_G_scaffold89807_1_pt1 | contig 35732 bp, 31 predicted proteins | sample TARA_B110000438 | Tara Oceans TARA_B110000438 (sample SAMEA4398413) | marine metagenome | biome: Polar Biome; feature: [MES] marine water layer (ENVO:01000295) within the mesopelagic zone...; material: water (ENVO:00002006), including particulate matter (ENVO:01000060) such as...... | reverse complement strand
CGGGTGTTACCCGCTATAATGCTCTTTGGTGTCCGGACTTTCCTCTTTTGTAAACAAAAGCGATAAGATGGCCTGCTAGGCAAAAGTATGTTAAAAATAGCTGTTGATAAAAAGTTTTATTTAATTAATTATATCAATTAATTAATATGGTAATTTTTATATTTGTTATATGGATAATTTTGTTGTTTCAGCTTTAAAATATAGACCCAATAACTTTGACAATGTTATTGGCCAAGGCTCAATAACAAAAACTTTGGAAAATGCCATTAAACAAAATCAATTACCTCAAGCTTTATTATTTTGTGGTCCAAGAGGGGTAGGTAAAACAACGTGTGCTAGAATATTAGCAAAAAAAATAAATGAAAATGAAGAGAAAACAGGAGATTTCTCTTTTAACATATTTGAATTAGATGCTGCATCAAATAATGGTGTAGATGATATTAGAAACCTAATCGATCAGGTTAGAATACCTCCCCAAACAGGAAAATATAAAGTATATATAATTGATGAAGTTCATATGTTGTCAGGTGCAGCCTTTAATGCATTTTTGAAAACTTTAGAGGAGCCACCAGCATATGCTATATTTATATTAGCAACAACAGAAAAGCATAAAGTTATTCCAACTATTTTATCAAGATGTCAAATTTATGACTTCAAAAAAATAAGAACAGATGATATTAAGCTTTACTTAGAAAATATTGCGAAGACCGAAAAAATTAAATTTGAAGAACAGGCTTTGTATTTGATTGCAAAAAAAAGTGATGGTGCATTAAGAGATGCATTATCTATATTTGATAGACTAGTTAATTTTACGGAAGGTAATATTACAAAAGCCTTAGCTTTTGAAAATCTAAATGTTTTAGACTGCGAAATCTATTTTGAAGCTTATCAATTTATGATAAAAAACGATATTACTAACATTCTCTTATTATTAAATAAAGTAATTGAAAAAGGTTTTGATGGACAACATTTTATAGATGGTTTTTCGTCTCATTTAAGAGATTTAATGGTTTCGCGAAATTCAAAAACACAAGTTTTACTTGAACAAAACAAGTCATTAACAGAGAAATATGTGAATCAAGCAACTTTGAAACCTTTAGGCTTTATTTTAAAAGCAATTGAGTTAACAGAAGATTGTAGCTTCCGATATAAATTAAGTAAAAATCAACGATTATTAGTTGAGATATGTTTAATGAAACTTTGTTCAATTTCTCAAATTGAATCAAAAAAAAAAATAGTAATACTTCCTAGCAACTCTGTAAATAAAAAAAAGTCAATTAAAATAGAGGAAAGCGAATCAAATAAACTAGAAAATAAAATTTTAGAGTCGAATACAAATAAAGAAAGAATAGAAGAACAATTAGAAGATGAAATTACTCTAAAAAAAGAAGAAGTAATTTCTGGATTGTCAATTTCTAGTTTGAAAATCAAAAAAAATATTGAAAAACAGAAAAAGGAGGAGGAAAAAATAGAAAGCTCTAAAAAATATAATGTAATATTTAATGAATTAGAATTAAAAAAAGAATGGAAGGTTTATTATACAAATTTATTAGAAAGTGGAGAAAAAAATCTTGCAAGTATATTACAAATAGACCAGCCTAAAATTATAAATGGGAACGAAATTCATTTCACATTATCTAATAATACAAATAAAATAGAGCTAGAAAAAAATAAATCTGGATTAGTTAATTTTTTAAGAAAAAAACTTAAAAACAGTAATATTGAACTGGTTGTTAATGTTAATAAAGAAAAAGAAAAGAAATTTGCTTATTCTACTTTAGAAAAATTTGAAAAATTAAAATCTATAAATCCAAGTATAGAAAAAATGCGAGCAGAATTTAAATTAAGATTATAACTTTTTTATAAGTTCAGAGACCATTCCATCAGCTAATCCTATTTTTGGAACCTCAATTCTATCTGAATTTAATGATTTTAAGAGAAATTGATATATTTTTCCAGTAGGAACTATAACATCTGCTCTGTCAGGATTAAGTTTTAATACCAGAGTCTTATTTATGTATGACATTTTCTCAAGTTTAAACATAGTTGCATTTAATTTTTTTAAGCTTAGTGGACTCCCAATTTTATTTCCTGAAATTTTAAAAATTTTATTGATATTTCCTCCCAATCCAATAACTTTTACTTTTCCTAATTCATTAATATTATTGGTTATCCAGTTATGAAATAATTTCCATGTTTTATCAGTAACTAGATTATTAATTAACCTGACTCCTCCAATTTTAAAGGATTTAGATTTCAAAATATTTCCATTTTTAAATATTGTTAGTTCCGTACTTCCGCCCCCTACGTCAATAAAACAAAATATACTTTTATCATTTTTATTATTAAAAATTTTATTTTTAGTTATCAAAGCTCCTTCTTTTTTTCCATCAATAATTTTAATTGAAATACCTGTTAATTCTTCAATTTTAGAAATAATTTCTAACCCATTTGAAGAACTTCTTAAAGCAGAAGTAGCATAAGCTAGATATTTATCTACTTTATGAACTTTCATTAGTAACTTAAAGGAACTCATACTATCGATAAACCTAGAAATATTTTGGTTTGAAATATAACCTTTTGTAAAAGCATCTTGACCTAATCTAATTGGGACTCTAATTAAAGCATTTTTGGTGGTTTCAACAGGGAAGTCATCTCTTATTATAATATTAGATATCAATAATCTAATAGCATTAGAACCAATATCAATTGTAGCAAATTTTTTAATTTCTTTAAAACCTTCCAACTTAATTTAAATAATAGTTATAAACTTCATCTTGAGATCGAAATTTTGGCTTACTATTTCTTTTATATTTATTTATTTTAGAATGATTTACAAACCTAGATTTAACATTATCTTTCCAGTAGATATTAAAAATATCTAAAATTTCATTTTTTATTTCAATGTCAATAATTGGACAAATCACCTCTACTCTATTGTCTAAATTTCGAGTCATTAAATCAGCAGATGATATATAAACCTTTTTTGAATTATTATTACAGAAAATCATAAACCTTGTATGTTCCAAAAATTTATCAATAATACTAATCACTTCTATATTTTCACTCATTTGTATTTCTTTAGGGACTAAACAACAAATTCCTCTTACAATCATCTGAATCTTAACTCCCTTATTACTAGCATTATAAAGAGATTTGATCATACTGTAACTTGTAATATTATTTATTTTAATCTTTATCCAAGCAGGTTTTCCAATTTTAGCATTTTTAATCTCTTTATTAATTAATTTTTTTAGATTTTTTTCAGTATTTATAGGGGAAACTATGAGTTTTTTAAAAATATATTTTTTGTGATTAGCACCAAAAAAATTAAAAACTAACATTACTTCATCTAAAATTTCTTTTTTAGATGTAAACAAAGTCATATCGGTATATATTTTTGCTGTTGATTCATTAAAGTTTCCTGTACTAATAAATCCATATTTTTTTATGAGTTTATTCTCTTTTCTTTCAATAATACATATCTTACTGTGAACTTTTAACTGAGGGGAACCAAATATTAATTTAATTCCGTGAGACTGCATTTCTTTAGCATATTTAATATTAGCTGATTCATCAAATCTAGCTTGAAGTTCAATTTGAACTACTACTTTTTTTCCATTTTTAGCTGCGTTTATTAAAGCACTTGCTACTTTAGAAAATTTGGATAATCTATATATCGTTATATAAATGCTTTTTACTTTAGGATCAATAGATGCTTCTAATAAAAAATTAATAATGTATAAAAATTTGTGAAAAGGAGTATGTAATAAAAAATCTTTATCAAAAATAGATTTAAACATACTCTTTTTGAAATCCAAATCTTTTATGTTTAGAGGGGTAATTGGTTTGTATAATAAATTTTTCTTGTTCAGACTAGGAAAACTCATATAATCCCGCCTATTATGATATTTGCCACCTGGAATCATACTATCTGTAGCATCATCAATTTTCATTTTTTTTACTAAAAAAGATAAGCTATCTAATGTTATTTTACTATCATATACAAATCTTACAGGATCGCCAGAGGATCTTTCTTTTACACTTTGGGAAATTTTATCTAAATAACTTTTTGAAATATCATCATCAAAATCAAGCTGAGCATCTCTACTGATTTTAATCATATTAGCTTGAATTTTTAAAGGATTAAAAAGTTTAAATATTTCTTTTAAATGATAACGAATTAAATCATCAATCATCATAACATAACGATTCGAGTCATTTGATGGTAATTCAACAAACCTTTTTAAATCTTTAGGAATGTGAATAATTGCATGTTTTATAATATTATCAGCTAATTCCATTCTAACTAATAGAAAGAATAGATTATCCTTAAACTTTGGTATTTTTTTTGACTTATTTAGAACAATTACACCAAGAGATGGAATAATTTTTTCATTGAAGAATTCATTAGCGTATTTAATCTGATATTTTAAAAGATTATTCTCGTTTATAAAAAAAATATTTTTGTTTTCTAATAGCTTTATTATTTGATCTAAAATTTTAAAACTTTTTTGTTGAAGTTCAATTGCATTAACAGTTATTTTATTTAATAGTTCCTTTGCATCAATTCTGCTTTTAACTTTGTTTTCATCTAATTCAATATTAGTAGCGCTTCTTTTTACAGTAGCATATCGAACTTTATAAAACTCGTCTAAATTATTGGAAAAAATGCCCAAAAATCTAATTCTTTCAATTAGGGGAACTGATTCATCATCAGCTTCTTGTAAAACTCTTTGGTTGAACTCTAGCCAACTAATTTCTCTATTTATAAATTTATTTGAAAACGTACTCATTTAAAATTCTTAGGAAAAAAATATTTACAATTACCGGATTTAATACTACTCCACAAAGATACATCAAATTCAAAAATTAATATTCCAGATGTAGGCACATGAGTATTTACAATTTCACCATATTTAAAAAATATATTATTGCATGAGTTATTGTGTGTAAATATCATAACTGTATTAAGTTTATTATTTAATTTTTTAATAAACAATTCTACTTTATCTCCATAAAAATCATATAAATCTGGATTTTTTATAATTTTTATGTCTTTACAATTTGTTAAATTCTTTAAAAAAATTTCGGCTGTCTCTAAAGTTCTTTTAGAATTACTAGAAAAAATAGCATCTATATCAATTGAAAAGTTATTTAATATTCCTGACATTAAATTAGCATCATTATAACCTCTATTTGACAAAGGTCTTTCTAAATCAGTAACATTATGTTTCCAAGAGGACTTAGCGTGTCTTATTAAAATTAATTTTTTCAAGGAGATAATCTAACATAATTCCAAATATCATTCTCTTTTTTATATAATATTCTGTCATGTAATCGGTTGTCTCTGCCCTGCCAAAACTCTATTGAAAAAGGAGAAACATTATAACCTCCCCAATTTTTTGGTCTTATAATATTAGTCTTTGAAAGTTTTAATTCCGTCATTTTATTTTCCAAAATATCTCTAGATTTAATAACCTCACTTTGATTAGAAACTATAGCTCCTAACTGACTTCCAATTGGTCTACTATTAAAATAATTTTCAGAATCTATTTCATCTAATTTAGATGCAATTCCAGAAATAATTACTTGTTGTTCAGTGCTAGGCCAAAAAAAAGATAAGCTAACATTTGGATTGTTTTTAATTGCTTGACCTTTTCTACTATTATAATTAGTAAAAAACATGAAACCCTCTTTTGAAAATTTTTTTAAAAGAACTATACGAGTAGTAGGAGTATTATCTTTATTTACTGTTGATAAAGACATAGCGTTAGGTTCAAGTTCAATTCTTTTTGAATCAATAAATGTAAACCAATCTGAGAATAATTTAATAGGGTTTCCAGGAAGTTCACCCTCATTTAAAACTCCTTTTAAATAAGATTTTCTGAAATCACTTAAATCTTTTGACATAAAATACTATTTACTTAATAAAGGTAATTAAATTAAAAATTAAAAACTTTTCCCTCAGATGCTAATTCTACGTTATTAAATAACTGTAACGCCTCAGATTTAAAATCATTTATTTTTTTATATCTTCTAGAAAAATGTCCTAAAATTAATTTATTTACTTGAGCTTGTTTAGCTATTTCAGCAGCTTGTTTTGCAGTACTATGTTTCGTTTTTTCTGCTAATTCTTTATGTAAATCTAGAAAAGTTGATTCATGATACAATACATCACATTTTTTAATTAAATCAATTATATCCGGATAAAAACAAGTGTCACTACAGTATGCATAAATAACATCATCAGGTTTAGGTTCAGTCAGATCCCTATTAACAATTATTTTTCCATTGGGTGTTAGACCATCTTTACCCAATTTTATTCCACGAAATTGAGTTTTATCAATTTTAAATTTCAAGACCTTATCAACAAGTAATTTACTTTCTTTTTTGAACTCTTTAAATAAAAAACCATTTGTATAAACTCTATGATTAAGTGGAATAGTATAAACTGAAAATTTTTTATTTTTTATCAATTTTACAGATTTTTCACTTTCTAATTCAATAAATTTTAAGTCATAATTAGTCCAAGAATTTCCTAATTTTAATAGTAAAGTTATTGCCTTTTTTAACCCGACTGGACCATATATATTTAAGGGTTTTATCCTTCCCAATAAACGAAAGGTAGAAATGAGTCCAGGAAGACCAAAAAAATGATCTCCATGTAAATGTGAAATAAATATATGTTCAATTGAATTAAATTTAATTCCGAATTTCCTAAGTTGAATTTGAGTCCCTTCTCCGCAGTCAATTAACACACTAACTCCTCCTATCTCCAGTAATTGAGCAGACGGAAAAGAATCTTTAGTGGGAGAAGCAGAAAAACAACCTAATATGGTTAGTTTCATAATAAATTTAAATCACGTTCAATTTCTTCCATTTCAATAAAATCAAAAGCTTCTTGAACCGTAGGAATTAAATTTAAATTATCTTTATCATAATCTATATTTTTAGAAACAATAACAAAAGATTTATGATTATGTTTTTTAGAAAAAGCTTTTAATAAATTTAAAAAATCATTAAAAACAACATGACTTAAATCTATTATAATGTTAGAATTCAAATAATTAGATTTATATAATTCTGAACTTAAAGAAACTGGGCTGTCACCATTTTCTAAAGCGAATAAGATAGAATTTAACTGAGAATTTATTTTCATTATTAATAAAGCTTTGAAGCTAACAAATACATAACTGACATTCTAATAGCTACTCCATTCTCAACTTGATCAAGAATAATAGCTTGTTCAGAATCTGCAACTTCACTTGTTATTTCAACTCCTCTGTTAATAGGACCTGGATGCATAATTACAATTTCTTTGTCAAGTGAGTTTAAAATCTCTTTATTAAGACCAAATTGTTGCACATATTCTCTTACTGAAGGGAAATAACTTTCAGACATTCTCTCGTTTTGAATTCTTAACATATTGACAGCATCACACCATTTTAATGCTTTTAAAAGATCAGTTTCAACCTTCACATTGAGGGATTCAATATATTTTGGAATCAATGATTTTGGGCCACACACTGTTACTTCCGCACCTAATTTTTGATAAGCATAAATATTAGAAAGGGCAACTCTAGAATGCAATATATCTCCAACTATAAGTATTTTTTTATTTGTTAAATCACCTATTTTTTCTTTAACCGAGTAGGCATCTAATAATGCTTGAGTTGGATGTTCGTGAGTTCCGTCTCCTGCATTAATAATACATGAATTTACATTTTTTGATAAAAACACACTAGCACCGGGACTTGGATGTCTAATAACGACCATATCTACTTTCATTGATAAAATATTATTTACCGTGTCAATTAATGTTTCCCCTTTTGAAACAGAAGAAACTGAGGAAGAAAAATTTATTATATCTGCTGAAAGTCTTTTTTGAGCAAGTTCAAATGAAATTTTAGTTCTTGTGCTATTTTCAAAAAAGAGATTAGCAATGGTAACATCTCTTAAAGAGGGGACTTTTTTAATTTTTCTATTTATAACTTCTTTAAAATGATCAGCTGTCTCAAAAATCAACTTTAAATCCTTTAGATTTAAATATTTTATTCCCAACAAATGATCTACACTTAAGTTACTCATTCTTTATTTTTAAATAAATAAACAGAATCTTTACCATCATTTTCTTTCCAACAAACTTTAACTTTTTGATTTAATCTAGAATCTACTTGAATTCCACAGTAATCTGGTTGAATCGGTAATTCTCTTGAAAATCTTCTATCAATCAAGTTTAACAATTGTACAGCTTTTGGTCTTCCAAATGATTGAAGACTATCCAATGCAGCTCTTATACTTCTACCTGTGAAAAGGACATCGTCAATTAAAACAACTGTTTTATTTTCAATAGAAAAATCTAATTTGGTTTGATTAGCTTTTAGAACTTTTTCACTTCTTCTAAAGTCATCGCGATAAAATGTAATATCCAATAAACCAAGTTTAATATTATCGGATTCTTTAATTAACATTTCAACCAATCTATTTGCTAATAGAACTCCTCTTGGTTGAATAGCAATTAAAACTGTGTTAGAAAAGTCATTATGATCTTCAATTAACTGTAAAGATAGGCGATTAAGTATTGTGGAAATTTCCTTAGCGTTGAGAATTTTTTTTGAAGGCATCACGCTGATTTGTCATCAAAATTAGTGTTTTTTTCTTTTTTAAAAGAATTTTGATAATTTAAAATGAAAATGAAATAAGTAATAATAAAATTATTTTATTCTTTTTGCAAGCTTTAAATAAGTACCATCGTATAATTTAGATCGAATTTTAGAAAAAGCTAAAAGGGTCTCTTCAATATCTACTAAATTGTGAGAAGCCGTTGGAATAAGTCTTAATAAAATCACACCTTTTGGTACAACTGGATAAACAACAATTGAACAAAAAATAAAATATTTTTCTCTTAACTCTTTGACCATAACCATGGCTTCTTGAATAGTACCTTTCAAAAAAACAGGTGTAACACAACTTTGAGTGGTACCCAAATCGAATTCTTGGTCCTTTAATCCTGATTGTAAAGCCTTAACATTTGTCCATAATTTTTGTCTGATTTCTGGTCTTGTTCGAAGCATATCTAATCTCTTCAAAGTACCAATTACGAGCTGTAATTGTAAAGATTTAGCAAAAACCTGAGATCTCATATTGTATTTAAGAAAATCGATAATCATCGTGTCAGCAGCAATAAATGCACCAGTACTAGCCATTGATTTTGCAAAAGTTGCAAAATAAACATCAATTTGATCTTGCACTCCCTGCTCCTCACCTGCTCCAGCCCCAGTATCTCCAAGAGTACCAAATCCGTGAGCATCGTCTACTAATAATCTAAATTTAAATTTACTTTTAAGTGCTGCTATTTCTTTTATTTTTCCTTGCTCCCCTCTCATTCCAAATACACCTTCTGAAATTACTAGAATACCCCCACCAGTTTTTTCCGCAATTTTTGTTGCTCTTTCAAGATTCAAACAGAGACTATCTATGTCGTTATGTTGGTAGGTAAACCTTTTACCAATATGTAATCTAACTCCATCTACTATACAAGCATGTGCATCAATATCATAAACTATAACATCATTTTTTGAAACTAATGAATCGATTGTAGATAAAATTCCTTGGTAACCAAAATTAAGAACATATGCTTTTTCTTTAGAAACAAAAGTAGCTAGTTCATTTTCCAACTTTTCGTGAAACTCAGTATGACCGGACATTAATCTGGCTCCCATAGGGTATGCAGATCCATATTTTTTTGCCGCTTCTAAATCTACTTCTCTTATTTCTGGATGATTGGCTAAGCCTAAATAGTCATTTACACTCCAAGTAACCACCTCTTTACCATTAAAAATCATTCTATTCCCTATTGGACCTTCTAATTTTGGAAAAGCAAAATATCCTTCAGCAATACTGGCATATTTACCTAATGGACCTTTATTATTAACGATTTTATCAAATAAATCTTTCATTAAAAAAATATAAAATAAATTTAAGGAGTAAAAATAAGTTATTTAATGTATTCTATTGGTTTTTCTAGTTCAGTTTTTTCGGTATCGGAAAAACCTTGATCATACATCCACTTATCACTGTATATTTTACTCATATACCTAGAACCATGATCACAAAAAATCATAACAACATTACTGTTCTTATTAAAAAGTTTGTCTTTAGATAGCTGTTTAACCGCTTGCATCGCAGCTCCAGATGTATAACCTACAAAAAGACCTTCCTTTAATGCAATTTCCCTTGAGGAATGAGCACTTTCTTCGTCGGTGACTTTTTCAAATAAATCGATTATTTCAAAATCTGTAGCAGTTGGAATTAAATTTTTACCCAAGCCTTCAATTCTATATGGATAAATTTCATCTTCATCAAACTCTTTTGTTTCATGATATTTTTTTAATACGGAACCATATGCATCTACTCCTATAATTTGAATATTGGGATTTTTTTCTTTTAAAAACTTTCCTATTCCAGAGATAGTTCCACCGGTTCCACTACTTGCAACTAAATGAGTAATAGCACCACCTGTTTGCTCCCATATTTCAGGTCCAGTAGTATTGTAGTGAGCTTCAGTATTTAAACTATTAAAGTATTGATTTACATAAAAAGACCCTTTTATTTCTTCGTGTAATCTTTTAGCAACTTGGTAATAAGATCTTTCATCATCAGCACTAACATGAGCAGGGCAAACATAAACTTTAGCTCCCATAGCTTTAAGCATATCAATTTTATCGGGGGATGATTTAGAAGAAACTGCTAAAACACAATTATATCCTTTAACTACACTTACCATAGCAAGACTAAAACCCGTATTTCCAGATGTGGTTTCAATTATTGTACTTCCTGGCTTAATTAAACCTTTTTTTTCAGCAGATTCTAAAATATGAAGAGCAATTCTATCTTTATTAGAGTGACCAGGATTAAACGCCTCCACTTTAGCATAAAAATTTCCAGGAATATCTTCAACAATTTTATTAAGCTTAACTAGGGGTGTTTTGCCAATTAACTCGAGAGCATTTTCACAAGCTTTTACTTTTTTTATCATTTAAATATGATCATTTAAAGTACACAAATTACTTAAAAAAAGCTGTCTTCACCAAATTTTACAGCTATTTATAAATTTTTTCGAGATCAAACAGAAAAGTATATTCCTTAGCAACTTCCTTTAATGCTTCAAATCTTCCAGAAGCACCACCATGACCTGCATCCATATTGGTGTCTAAAAACAATAAATTATTATTAGATTTTAAATCTCGTAATTTAGCTACCCATTTTGCAGGTTCCCAGTATTGAACTTGAGAGTCGTGTAATCCGCTAGTAACTAATAAGTTAGGATAATTTAACTTTTTTACATTATCGTAAGGTGAATAAGAAAGCATATAATCAAAGTATTTTTCATCATTTGGATTTCCCCATTCATCATATTCTCCTGTTGTTAATGGAATAGACTCATCTAACATAGTAGTTATAACATCTACAAACGGAACAGCTGATATAACCCCATTGTACAACTCAGGAGCTAAATTAATAACCGCTCCCATTAATAAACCTCCTGCAGAACCTCCATAGGCATAGGACTGCTTAACATTTGTATATCCCTCTGAGATTAAATATTTCGTAGAAGAAATAAAATCTTTGAATGTATTTTCCTTTTTAAAAAGCTTTCCATTTTCATACCATTCTCTTCCCAAATACTCACTTCCCCTTACATGAGCTATTGCAAAAACAAAACCCCTGTCTAATAATGATAATCTACTAATTGAAAAGTAAGGATCTATTGTATTTCCATAAGATCCATACCCATATAATAATAAAGGATTTTTACCATTTTTCTTTAATCCTTTTTTATAAACGATAGAGATTGGTATTTTGACTCCATCTGAGGAAGGGGCCCATAATCTTTCAGAAATATAATTTTCTTTCTTGAAATCAGAATCTAAAACTTGTTGCTGCTTTCGAATAGTTTTTTCTTTAGTTTTCATATTAAAATCAATTACTAAAGCTGGTTCAGTCATTGAATTAAATCCATATCTTAAAATATCAGTGTCAAAATCTATATTAGTTGTAGTATAGGATGAAAAAGTTTCGCTTTTAAAATCTAAATAATAATTTTCTGAATTATCCCATTTTTTAATATTTATTCTACTTAATCCATTAAATCTTTCGCTAATAACTAGATATTCTTTAAAAATATCTATTCCCTCTAACATTACATCATCTCTGTGTTTAATAACATCTTTCCAATTCTTGTATTCAGTATTAAAAATAGGTGTCTTCATCAATTTATAATTCTTTGAATTATCTGTGTTAGTTATTATATAAAAATCCTTTCCATAATGACTTACATTATATTCTAGTCCTCTTTTTCTTTTATTAAATAATTTAAATTCTTCTTGGGGATTACTAGCATCTAAAAACTGAAACTCAGATGTTAGGGTACTGTAAGAGGAAATTATTATAAATTTATTAGATTTAGATTTTGATACACTTGTATAAAAAGTATTATCTTTTTCATGAAAAACCAACTTATCTTTATTTGAATTCTCTCCTATAGTGTGCCTATAAATTTTATCATTTCTCAGAGTTTTTATATCTCTATTTGTATAAAACAAGGTTTTATTATCATTCGCCCAAGCAAAACTTCCCGACGAATTATCGATACTTTCTTCAAGTATTTTTCCAGTTTCTAAGTTTTTAATTTTAATTGTATATAGTCTTCTTGAAACTGTATCGGTACTAAATGCTATAAATTTATTGTTAGGACTAATTTTAAAATTTGATAAATTAAAAAATTCATGACCTTTTGCTAAAACGTTACAATCAAATAAAATCTGTTCTTTGGATTTTAAAGTATCTTTTTTCCTTATATATATAGGATAATTTTTTTCTTTATCAAATTTAGTAACATACCAATAGCCATTTAAAAAATAAGGAACGGATTCTTCATCTTCTTTAATTTTATCTTTAATTTCTTTAAATATTTTTTGCTGAAAAGATTTAGTATGAGAGGTCATTTTTTCATAATAATCATTTTCTTTTTCTAAATAATCAATTACTTCAGGATTATCTCTGTTATTTAACCAAAAATAATTGTCTACTCTAACTGATTCAAATTTTGTAAGTTTTGATGGGATTTTTTTTGCTGAGGGTGGAGAAATAGATTTTAAAGGTAGTTCCATAGTTGTGTTACAAGCGATGGCAAAAATAAGACATACAATCAAAGTTTGGGAATATTTTCCCATTTATTAAAATTTTAATTGACTTAATAATTCTAAAAACTTGTTATGCATAAGGTTGGTATAATCTAAATGAGTAACAACTCTTAATTTATTATCACCCATTGAAATAATCTTAACTCCTTTTTCATTTAATTTTTTTAAAAATAGTTCTGATGATATTTTAGAATTAATTTCAAAAATTACAATATTAGTTTCAACTGGTTCCACCTTTTTAATAAACGGAAGACTTTTAAGTTGTGTTTCTATTTCTAAAGCTCTTTTATGATCATCTGAAAGTCTTAAAAAATTATTTTTTAGAGCATATATACCACAAGCTGCCAAATAGCCAACTTGCCTCATACCACCACCCAAAACTTTTCTAACTCTTATAGCTCGATTAATTAAATCCTCTGAACCTACCAATACAGATCCAGCCGGACATCCCAAACCTTTACTTAGACATACAGAAATTGAATCAAATAATAAACCATAATCTTTAGGATCTTGATTCATTTTAATCATTGCGTTCCAAATTCTAGCACCATCTAAATGAAACGATAACTTATTTTCTTGACATGTTTTTTTAATTAATTTAAGTTCATTTAAATCCCAACACGCACCACCCCCTTTATTAGTTGTATTTTCAATACATACTAAAGAAGTTTTAGGGCTATGGTAAAAATCTGGAGGATTTATAGCTTTTATTAACTGCTCGTTATTGAACATTCCTCTATTTCCATCGATTAACTTACAAGAAACTCCACTGTTGAAGCTAACTCCTCCTCCTTCATAATTATAAACATGTGCATATTTATCACATATTAATTGATCTCCTGGATTAGTATGTAGTTTTATTGCAGTCTGATTAGTCATAGTTCCAGATGGAAAAAACAATGCAGAATCCATACCAAATATTTTTGCGACTTTTTTTTCAAGTTTATTAACTGTTGGATCTTCTTTAAAAACATCATCTCCAACTTTAGCTTCTAGCATTGAAGCAAGCATTTTCTTACATGGCTTTGTTGTAGTGTCACTAATTAAGTTAATTTCCATATTCTTTATAAATTTATAGAACAAGATTCGCTTCCAATTGGAGAACCATCTGGAATATTTGGTGTTTTTTGAATTGTATATAATTCTGGTTGTTTTTTAAAATCTTCAATTATGTAAGAGTATTGGTCAAAATATGTATTTAACTTTTTTGATCTAGCAATTAATCTTTTAATATAATTTATTGCCATCATTGACTCATATTTTACTTGCATAAATGCACTTTTATTTTCGGTTAAGTTTAATAAATAAATTAAAATATTAGTATTAACTAAATGTTGGATTTCTGTTAAATAAGAATCTTGATGAATTGTTTTAAAGGAGCTTGATATCAAACCATTTAAAACATATCTCAAACTCATTTTAGAATTATCTACTGAATTTTGAATCATTAATCTATTTAATCTTTCGGGATTTAAAAGTAAAGATAAAGTCATTTCACTAGCTGATGAAGCTGCACTAAAAGGATCAAAAGAAACCCCAGTTAAACCCTTAAAAGATTCTCTAGTTCTAGGAAAACCATATGCTCTTGGTGGAAACAAATTAAGTTTATCTCTAGTTATTGCTAAATTTTTTATGTCTAATGATTTAAGAACCGATAGGAAAGCACGATTTTGCATTTCAAATTCTAGATCTTTTACAATAATTTGACCGTCTCCTCTAGTAGCATAATTGTAATCCATACCTCCTATTAATTTAACAACAGCTTCTGTTTGATAACGGTGCATGTAATACAATGGAACAAAGACATCTTCTAATTTAGAATAAGGTTCTCCTTTTTTTATATTTAGTTCAGAAAAATTTGAAATTGCTTTTTCTCTAATTTTAAAAATCTCATTAAGTTCGTTAATGACGTCATCCCCGTTATCCCACAAATGAGCAAATATATGGGCTCCCCCCTCGGCTCTGGCATCACTATCAGTGATAAACCTTAATCCTTTTTGGCTTGCGTTATTTAATATATCTTCTAAAGACTGCTTTTCATCTGATAAATTAAATTCTGAATAACTGTAAGCTACACTAACCTTATCCCAATCTCCAATTCCAGTGGCATATGCTTTTGACAAATCTATTTTATCTTCATTCAAAGTTATCAAAGGATGTGGATAGTCCATTACTGATGATCTATTGTTTGCACTTCCTGCAAAATTATGTGCAAAACCTAAAGTATGACCAACTTCATGGGCACTGAGTTGCCTTATTCTAGACAAGGCCATTTCTAACATAGGACTATAATTATCATTCTTTTCATAGGGTTTATCGATTAATGATTGTGCTATTAAAAAATCCTGACGAATTCTCAAACTTCCTAAACTTACGTGTCCCTTTATAATCTCACCAGTCCTAGGATCAACCACACTGGCTCCATAACTCCATCCCCTAGTTGATCTATGCACCCATTGTATTACATTATAACGACAGTCCATAGGGTCTGCATCTTTAGGTAATATTTTAACTTGAAAAGCATTTTTAAATCCTATCTCCTCAAAAGCTTCATTCCACCACAAAGCACCCTCTAAAAGAGCAGATCTGACAGGCTCTGGTGTGCCTGGGTCCAAATAATAAATTATTGGTTTAACTACTTCGCTTTGACTTAATTCTGGATTTATTTTTTCTAATCTATGTCTTGTTATTAACTTTTTATTTATTTGATCTTGAACAGGAGACGCGTAATCCATAAAGGAGGTGAAAATAGCACCACTTCTTGGATCAAAACTTCTTGGCTTATAATTATTATCAGGTAATTTAATAAATGAATGATGCTGAACAGCACTTACATTAGATGGATCTGGAGAGACACTAGAAATCAATCTTCCCTTTGGATTCCCAACAAATGTCAAAAGAGCTTCAAATTCTACATTATTGGGAAATGCTTTTGTTCTTTTAAGTTCCAAGGCGCTTTTACTTAGGTCTAACATATAAGTACCTTGATCAGTTGATTCTAATCTTTTAATAACTCCATGTGTATCTTTTAATAAAAAAGGAGTAAAATCAATTATGTATGAATTTCCTTTCTTTTCCAATATTTCAAAACCAAAAATAACAGAATGTGCAAAAGCTTGTTCTACACTATTTTTTTCAGCTTTATTTTCTGAGAGAGCTATAAAGTCTTTATTAGGTTGTACTAATAAAAGTTTGTTTCCATATTTTTTAAATCTAACAATTCTTTCCTCTCCTAATTGACCACGATCTAATCCTATATCATTAGAACCCAATCCAGTGGTTAATGAATTTACGTATAAAAAATCTTTATCTATTTTATCGACTTCTAAAAAAATCTTATCAGAACTTTGTTGATAATTAAAATTAAAAAATCCTGAAAATAATAAATTACTTTCTTGATTATTTTGAGCTGAAATTGAAGTAAACAATAAACAATAAACGATACAGAAAAATATTTTATCAATCATTTTTTTGAATTTTAATTAAATATAAAAATTAATTAAGTTTAAATGGATTCATTTTTAAATGTATTTTTGTTTTTTATTAGATATAAAATGATAACTATAGATCAAATCAAAAATCTTCTTGAGCGTACTAATGCGCTAAGAAGATATCTTTGACATAGATGCAAAAAATATTGAAATTACTAACAAAGAGGAGATAACTTTTGATCCGAATTTTTGGAATGATTCCAAAAAAGCTCAAAAGGTTATGAAAGAACTTCAATCTCTAAAACAATGGGTTAAAGATTATCAAAAAGCCAAATCTTTATGTGAAGAATTAGAAGTTTTATATGATTATTATAAATCTGAAGAAGTTTCTCAAAATGAATTAAATTCAAATTTCAAAAAATGTAATGATCATATAGAATTACTTGAGTTTAAAAACATGTTATCAAATGAAGGTGATGAAATGAGTGCTGTAATTCAAATTACGGCTGGAGCTGGAGGAACAGAAAGTTGTGATTGGGCATATATGTTAATGAGAATGTATGTCATGTGGGCAGAAAAAAACAAGTATAAGGTCAAAGAATTAGATTTACAACAAGGGGATGTAGCTGGAATAAAATCTGTAACAATTGAAATTGAAGGAAACTACGGTTTTGGATGGTTAAAAGGGGAAAACGGGGTACACAGACTAGTGAGAATATCTCCTTTTGATAGTAACGCTAAAAGACACACCTCATTTGCTTCTGTTTATGTATATCCACTTGTCGACGATACAATTGAAATTAATATAAATCCATCTGAAATATCTTGGGAAACTATGCGATCTAGTGGAGCTGGAGGGCAAAACGTGAATAAAGTTGAGACCGCTGTTAGATTGAGGCATAAGCCGTCAGGAATTGTTATTGAAAATTCTGAAACCAGATCTCAACTTGAAAACAAACAAAAAGCTCTCCAATTACTTAAGTCTCAATTATACGAAATAGAATTAAAAGAAAAAATGGCTGAAAGAGAAAAGATTGAATCTAGTAAAATGAAAATTGAGTGGGGATCTCAAATAAGAAACTATGTTCTTCATCCTTATAAACTTATAAAAGATGTCAGAACAGGGCATGAAACAAACAATGTTGATGATGTATTAAATGGTAGTTTAAATCCTTTTCTCAAATCATTTTTGATGATTAATTAATTATGAATATAAAAACTATAATATTTGATTTAGGTGGTGTCTTGGTTGACTGGAATCCAGAATATGTTTTTCTAAAAGAATTTAAAGGAGATAGAGTAAAAATGAACTGGTTTTTTGACAATATTTGTACTTCTAGTTGGAACGAAGAACAAGACGAAGGAAAACTAATGAAAGATGCAACTGAAGAAAGAATTAAGCTTTTCCCTGATTACGAAAGATTAATAAAAATGTTTTACGGGAGATGGGAGGAAATGCTTAAAGATGAAATTTCTGGAACTGTAGAAATTTTATATAAATTAAAAAATAAAAATTACAGGTTAATTGCTCTTACAAATTGGAGTGCTGAAACTTTTCCCGTCGCAATAAGAAAATATAAATTTTTAGAGCTATTTGAAGGCATTGTTGTTTCTGGAGAAATTAAAATGCTTAAACCCTTCAAAGAAATCTATAATTATACATTAAATAAATATAATCTAGATCCAAAAAAATGTGTTTTTATTGATGATCGATTAAATAATGTTGAGGGGGCTATAAAGTGTGGAATTAAAGCAATTCAATTTGAATCTCCCAAAAAATTAATAATAGATTTAAAAAAACTAAAAGTTGAAATCTAAAAAATATAAATTATTACACAACCCAAGATGTAGTAAGTCAAGACAAAGTTTAGAGTTTTTAAAATTTAAAAATATTGATTTTGAAATAGTTTTATATCTCAAGATAAGACTAGAATTACATGAAATTGAAGATATTATATCAAAATCAGGACTCAATGCAATAGATTTAATTAGGAAAAATGAGGGAGTTTGGAAAAAATTATACAAAGACAAAAATCTAACAAATAATCAAATAATTCGTGCTATATTTAAACATCCTAAACTTATGCAAAGACCAATTTTTCTTTCAGAAAGTAAAGCTATTATTGCCATTCCATCTGAAAATGCTTTAAAAATATTATAAACTAAACCTTTTCTAGATTATCAAGTCATAGATTCAGATTTAATTAATATGAAAAATATTTTACTAATACTCTCTATTTTAATATCATTCAATTTAAATGCTCAACAACCTTCAATTTTTCTTTCAGGAACTATTTTGGATAGCGAGTCTAATGTGCCACTCGAATATGCTACTATTTCAGTTTTTAAACAAAACGATAGTATAGCTAAATATGGGGGATTAGCAGATTTGAATGGTAAATTCAATTTTAAAGTTTTAAGAGGAAAATATGACATTAAAATAGAATACATATCCTTTAAAGTAAAATATTTAAAAAATATTTCAGTATTTAAATCTGAAGATTTAGGGACTATATTAATGTCTATTGATGAAAATATCTTAGATGAAGTGGAGGTCATTGGAGAAAAAACAGAAGTTGAAATTAAATTAGATAAAACAGTCTATAATATTGGTAAGGATTTAACACTCAGAGGAAGTAGTGTAAGTGATGTTCTAGATAATCTCCCCTCAGTTGCAGTTGACATTGATGGAAACGTATCTCTTAGAGGAAATGAGAGTGTAAGGATTCTTATAAATGGTAAACCATCAGGACTCGTTGGGATAAGTAGTAATGATGCTTTAAAACAATTTCCTTCTGAAAGTGTAGAAAAGGTTGAAATAATAACTTCGCCATCAGCTAGGTACAATGCAGAGGGAACTGCAGGAATAATTAACATTGTTTTGAAAAAAAACAAACTAGCAGGATTAAACGGATCTATTACATCAAATATTGGAGATCCAAAAACCTATGGACTTTCTGGAAATATAAATTATAGAACCAAAAAAATAAATATTTTTAGTAATGCTGGTTATAATTTGAGAAGCTATCTAAATGCTTCTAAAAGTGAAACCGAGTACTTTAGAAATAATTCTATAAATAATTTTCTTAAAGAAAATGGGAATAGAAATAGTGAAGGAGATTCCTATTATCAAAATACTGGAATTGAATATTTTATTTCTGATAAAACAAGTATAGTTGTTTCTTTTCTAAATAAAAAAGGTGAAAGTAATGATGAGACCGTAAACAATATAAATCAAGATTTCCAAGGAAATAAAAAATCTTCTAGACGAGTTGAAACTGAAGCTGAAACTGATGATTCTGATGAACTTTCTTTAAACTTTACTCATGAATTTCAAAATAAAGGAAATTTAACAATGGATTACCAAAAAGAAAAATCTAATGAAATTGAAAATGGTTTTATATCTAACACGCAATCTTTTCCAAATTTTATTAAATATTTAGGTGAAAAAGTAAAAACAGATCAGGAACAGGATAGTGAACTTTATAAAATTGATTATGTATTACCAATTGGTAAAGATGGACAATTTGAAATGGGTTATAGAAAGAGTAATCAATTCAATAATACAGATTATCTTGTAGAAGATGAAAACTCAAATGGTAATTTTATAAAAAATACCAATCTCAGTAATAATCTATTTTACAACGAAAAGGTAAATGCATTATATACCCAATACGGTAATAAAAAAAATAAAATTTCATATCTTTTTGGTTTAAGATTCGAAGAGTCTCAAACAATAGTAAAACAAATTGAAAGTAATAGTAATAGTGTCAAAAAATATAGTGACTTATTTCCAACAATAAATTTAGCATTTGAATTAAAAGAAAAAGAAACTATTACTTTAGGTTATAATAAAAGAATAAGAAGACCTAGATCCTATTTTATTAATCCATTTCCATCTCGATCTAGTGAAACAAGCTACTTTCAAGGAAATCCTTATTTAAGTCCTACTTATTCAAACGGAATAGACATAGGATATTTAAAAAGATTAGAAAAAACTACTTTAAACGGTTCAATTTATTATAAGAAATCTAAGGGAGTATTTACTTTTATTAATGAAGCTACTGGAAATTCTGTTTATGTCAATGACATTCTTGTTCCAGTTATTCGAAGATCTCCAATAAACTTATCCTCACAAGAAGAAATTGGAATTGAATTTAGCACTAATTACACTCATTCAAAAAATTGGAGAATTGGGGGTAATATTAATTTTTATCAATCAGAAATAATTGGAAATTACAATAAAGTTGTTTACGATTCTAAAAATCTAATTTGGTCTGCAAGGTTAAATAATTATTTGAAATTATTTTCATCAGTTGATTGGCAAACAAGATTGAGTTACAGAGGGCCTCAAAAAAATGCTATTTCTACTAGAAAAGGTTCAGTAAGTACAAATACAGCTCTTAGTAAAGATGTTTTTGGTGATAAAATGACCTTAACTTTTAAGATAAATGATATTTTTGAAACTCAAAAATGGAGATTAGAGACTCTAGGTCAAACATATAAAAATTATACTGAAGCTAGTTGGAGAGGTGGAAGAAACTTTAACTTAAGCCTCATATATAGATTTAATCAAAAGAAAAAACAAGGTAATAGCAGACCTAGCTACCAAGATTACGGGGGAGAAGGCTTTGGTGGATAACTTACTTTTTCCTTTTATCTAGCAACTCTTTCATTCTTTCTAAAAAAGCACCGCCTACCCAGTATGGAATAATAAAAGTTAATAACAGAATCATTAACCAAAAACCCATTGTTAATACTGTTAAAAACAAAATAAAGCCTAAATATTGATCAAATTCCATAACTTTTAATATATCTAACAAATATAATTAAAGAAATGATCTATTTAAATATTTTTTTCAACAAATGATTAAAAATCAATATATAATTCATTTATAGTAAATTTGTATTATAATTATTTAATATGTCATACAGAATTGAAAAAGATACTATTGGAAATATAAAAGTACCATCTGAATGCTTATGGGGAGCTCAAACTCAAAGATCTATTAATAATTTTAAAATTGGAAAGGCAGGTTCAATGCCTATTGAAATAATTTATGGATTTGCATATTTAAAAAAAGCAGCTGCCTATACCAATCATAAACTAGGAGTTTTAAGCAAAATTAAAAGAGATTTAATTTCTAATGTATGCGATGAAATATTAGAAGGTAAATTAGATGATCAATTTCCTCTTGTTATTTGGCAAACCGGATCTGGAACCCAAAGCAATATGAATATTAATGAAGTTATCTCTAACAGATCTCATCTAAAAGAAGGGAAAGTTTTGGGAGAGTCAGATAAAACATTGGCTCCAAATGATGATGTGAACATGTCTCAATCTTCAAATGATACATTTCCTACTGCAATGCACATTGCTATATATAAAAAATTGATTGAAGATACCATTCCAAATTTGGAAGAGTTTGAAGAAACTTTATTACAAAAATCAAAAGAATTTAAAGATATTATTAAAATTGGAAGAACTCATCTAATGGATGCTACTCCAATTACTTTAGGACAAGAATTTTCAGGTTATCATTCTCAAATAAAACATGGTTTAAGTTCATTAAAAAATTCACTTATTCACTTATCTGAATTAGCTTTAGGAGCTACAGCAGTTGGAACGGGAATAAATACACCAGTTGGTTATGCTGAAATGTCTGTAGAATTTATTTCTAAATTTACTGGAATAAATTTTATTTCAGCTGAAAATAAGTTTGAGTCTATTGCTGCACACGATGCATTGGTAGAAACTCATGGAGGATTAAAATTATTAGCAAATTCTTTAAATAAAATATCTAATGACATTAGAATGATGGCATCTGGACCAAGGTCTGGAATTGGAGAGATTTCTATACCAGCTAATGAACCTGGAAGTTCAATAATGCCTGGAAAAGTTAATCCAACTCAGTGCGAGGCACTATCTATGGTATGCGCACAAGTGATTGGTAATGATTTATCCGTTACGATTGGAGGAATGCAAGGTCATTATGAATTAAATGTATACAAGCCCCTTATGGCTGCTAATTTGTTAGAATCTACTACACTTATTTCAGATGCAGTAAAAAGCTTCAATGATAATTGTGTAAAGGGAATAAAACCTAATAAAAAAAGAATTGTAGAGCTAGTTAATAACTCTTTGATGCTAGTTACGGCATTAAATAGCAAAATAGGATATTATAAATCTGCTGAAATTGCAAATCTTGCTCATAAAAATGGAACCACATTAAAAGAAGAAGCAATTAATCTAGGCTATGCAAGCTCTGATGAATTTGATAAATGGGTTGATGTAAAAAAAATGATTGGAAAAAAGAGTTAAACTCTTCCTTTCAAAGCGTTAAAAGCCCATCCTATAGCAATAAAACCTATTCCAACCACTGAGAAGCCAATTGCCATATCTTGATATTTCAATACTCCAAGTAGTACTAGAGTAATTCCAAGTATTGTTAAAATAAAAGAAGCCCAAGCGAATATCCCATTTTTATTTAAAGCCATATTTTAATTGTTGTTAATGCAATTTCGAAAAAAAATACAATAATTATGTTAAACTTATTATAAAGTTAGTTAATTCTTCCTGATAAATTTTCTTTCCAATTTGTCCAATTGTATTTTTTAGAAAAATAAAATAAAACAAGAGGATAAATAATAAATAAAGGAATTAGCATACTCATAACTTCAGGCTCTCCAACACTTTTTAAAATTGAATTAGTTTGAAAAACAGTCCAATCTGCCGTAACTAAAAGAGAAATTAAAACATTATTACCAGCATGAAAGCCAAGAGCAAGTTCCAATCCTTCATCCATTAAAGTAATTATTCCTAAAAATAACCCTGTAGAAACATAGTGAATTAATAAAAATGGACCCAATTTCATTACCTCAGGATTCCAAAAATGTAGTAATCCAAATGAAAGAGAAGTTATTAGTAAAGGAATCCATTTATTTTTTACAATTGCTCCAATACCTTGCATTAAGTATCCTCTGAACATATATTCCTCCCAGCTAGTTTGAATCGGAACTAATAAAAATGAAATTAAACATAAGATTAAAAAAGGTTTTAATTCAAAATTATATTCATAGTCATCAGGAGAAATTAAATAACTTATAATAGTAGTTATTAAAATAATCGAACAAGCAACTAAAAAGGAGTTAACTATTTTTGAAAAATTAATTTTTTTTCTAGATGTACTAATCGATATAAATGATTGATCATGTAAATATTTTACAACTAAAAAAAGACCAATTAATCCAAATAGAAATGTTAGTAAAACATAAAAAAAAGTTAAATTACTATCACCTAAAATAGTCATCATACTGGTTTGATCGATTTTAGCAGCACCCTCTAACCCAGCTTTTGAGAAAATTGCAATTATAAAAGGGATTGAGCCAATTTGAGTTGCAATAAAAACCACAAAACAACCAATTATGTACCTCCACCATTCATTTTTCACTTTTAATACATTTTCTATATACATTTTAAATTATTTTCTATTTAAAATCATAGTTGAAAGCTTACAATGTGAGATTAAATTACTATTCTCATCAGTAACTCTTATTTCCCATAATTGAGTAGTTCTTCCTCTGTGTAAAGGAGTGGCTTTTGCATAAACAAAGCCATTAGATATTCCTTTTACATGATTTGCTGATATAACAATTCCTCTGACCATTTGTTTCTCCCTATCAACTGATAAATATGAGGCAGCACTACCAACTGATTCTGCTAATGCTACAGTGGCTCCACCATGTAAAACTCCATCAGGCTGATGTACCTTAGGAGTAACCTCCATTTTAGCAACTATAAAGTCTTCTCCTATATCAATGAATTCCATTTTTAATGTTTCCATTAAAGTGTTTTTATTGATATGATTAATTTTTTTTAAAAGATTTTTTTTATCCATTCCTTAAATGTATTAAACAAAAAAAACGCATCAAAAGTTTTGATACGTTTTTATTAATATTAACTAAATTATGTTATTTAACTTCTTCAAAGTCTACATCTTGAACATCATCTGAAGAATCTTTATTTTCCGCAGATTGAGCATTTCCAGCAGGATCTGGGCCAGGAGCTCCTCCAGCCGATTCAGCTTGAGCTTTATATAGCTCTTCAGAAGCATTTTTCCATGCTTCATTTATACCTTCTAATGCCGTGTTAATACTTTCAAAATCTTTAGACTCATGAGATTTTTTTAAAGTTTCTAAAGAATCTTCAATAGCTTTTTTCTTATCTTCGGAAAGCTTTTCTCCATATTCTTTTAATTGACTTTCAGTCTGAAATATCATTGCATCTGCACTGTTTAAGGTGTCTACTTCTTCTTTCACTTTCTTGTCAGATTCAGCATTTGCTTCAGCCTCTTTTCTCATTTTTTCGATTTCCTCTTCGGTTAAGCCAGATGAAGCTTCAATTCTAATATCCTGAGTTTTACCTGTTGCTTTATCTGCTGCTGTTACATGAATTAATCCATTAGCATCTATATCGAAGGTAACCTCAATTTGAGGAACTCCCCTAGGAGATGGTGGTATCCCATCTAAATGAAATCTTCCAATGGTATTATTATCTTTTGCCATTGGTCTTTCACCTTGAAGAACATGAATTTCAACAGATGGTTGATTATCGGCAGCAGTAGAAAAGACTTGAGATTTTTTTGTAGGTATTGTAGTGTTTGATTCGATTAATTTTGTCATTACACTACCCATAGTTTCAATTCCTAGTGACAATGGAGTTACATCTAACAATAAAACATCTTTTACATCTCCAGTTAATACTCCTCCTTGGATAGCTGCTCCAATAGCAACTACTTCATCAGGATTAACTCCTTTCGAAGGTTTTTTACCAAAAAACTTCTCTACCTTTTCTTGAATTATTGGAATTCTTGTAGAACCTCCAACTAAAATAACTTCATTAATATCTTTCACACTTAAACCTGCATCACTCAATGCCTTTTTAACCGGTTCCATTGATCTTTTTACCAAATCGGCAGATAGTTGTTCAAACTTTGATTTAGTTAAAGTTTTTACTAGGTGTTTTGGTCCAGATGAAGTTGCAGAAATGTAAGGCAAATTAATCTCAGTTTGAGCAGAAGAAGAAAGTTCAATTTTGGCTTTTTCAGCAGCTTCTTTTAACCTTTGCAATGCCATTGGGTCTTTTCTTAAATCTATATCCTCTTGTTTAGAAAATTCATCAGCCAAAAACTGTATAATAGCATCATCAAAATCATCTCCTCCTAGCCTTGTATCACCATTTGTAGAAAGCACTTCAAAAACTCCATCACCAAGCTCTAAAATTGATATATCAAAAGTTCCTCCTCCTAAATCATAAACTGCGATTTTTTGATCTTTTCCAGATTTATCTAAACCATATGCTAAAGCAGCAGCTGTAGGTTCATTAATAATTCTTTGAACTTTAAGACCTGCTATTTCACCAGCTTCTTTAGTTGCTTGCCTTTGAGAGTCGTTAAAATAAGCCGGAACAGTTATTACAGCCTCAGTTATAGAATTACCTAAATAATCTTCTGCTGTTTTTTTCATTTTTTGAAGAGTCATAGCAGATAATTCTTGCGGAGTATATAATCTTCCATCAATATCGACTCTGGCAGTATCATTATCTCCTTTTACCACTTTAAAAGCAGATCTATCGGCATCTTTTTTTGATTCACTGTACTTACTTCCCATAAACCTTTTGATAGATGCAATAGTTTTAGTTGGATTAGTAACAGCTTGTCTTTTTGCAGGATCTCCTACTTTAATTTCTCCTCCTTCAACAAAAGCTATAACGGATGGAGTTGTTCTTTTTCCTTCGGCGTTTGGTATAACCACTGGTTCATTACCTTCCATTACAGAAACACATGAGTTTGTAGTTCCTAAATCAATTCCAATTATTTTATTCATATTTAATTTTTTTCATTTACAAAACATATATTTCAATGATTATGCCATCGTTAAATTACTGACATAGTGTCAGATTTCAAATTTAATATATTATAGAATTAATATTTTATTTGAATTTTAAATTACATTTACAAAAAGATAATTATGTCAATTAAAAAATATAAGAGAGTTACAACTCATTCCTTACTGGAAATGAAAAATCGAAATGAAAAAATATCCATGCTGACAGGATACGATTTTTCTATGGCAAAAATCATTGATTCATCTGGGATAGATATTATTCTTGTTGGTGACTCGGCTTCAAATGTGATGGCAGGACATGAAACTACTTTGCCTATCACATTAGATCAAATGATATACCACGCATCATCTGTTGTAAGAGGAGTGAAAAGAGCCTTAGTTGTAGTAGATCTTCCTTTTGGAAGTTATCAATCAGATCCAAATGAAGCGCTTAGGTCAGCCATTAGGATTATGAAAGAATCTGGAGCTCATGCAGTAAAAATGGAAGGTGGTTCGGAAATTAAAGAGTCTATAATAAGAATACTGAACGCTGGTATTCCCGTGATGGGGCATTTAGGTTTAACCCCTCAATCTATTTATAAATTTGGAACCTACACAGTTAGAGCTCAAGAGGAAGAAGAGGCTAAAAGGTTATTAGAAGACGCTAAACTCTTAGACGAATTGGGTTGCTTTGGAATTGTATTAGAGAAAATTCCTGCTGAAGTTTCAAAAAAAGTAACTAATTCTGTAAAATCACCTGTGATTGGAATAGGAGCCGGTAGTAATGTTGATGGTCAAGTATTAGTTACTCACGATTTAGTTGGGCTTAGTACTGAATTTAATCCAAGGTTTTTAAGAAGGTATGTGGACTTAAATGAAATAATGTCTAAAGCTATTAAAAACTATATCAAAGATGTTAAAAGCCTAAATTTTCCAAACAAAAACGAACAATACTAATCACTTGTGTTAGAAATTTTATTTGAAGACAATCATCTCATTATTGTCAATAAAAAACCTGGTGAATTAACTCAAGGTGACATCACTGGGGATAAAACATTAGGAGATAAAATAAAAGATTATTTAAAAAAGAAATATAATAAGCCGGGAAATGTTTATTTAGGTATTACCCACAGACTAGATAGGCCTACGAGTGGAGTAATAATATTTACCAAAACATCTAAAGCACTTATTAGATTAAATGAATTATTTAAAAAAAATGAAATTAAAAAAACATATTGGGCAATTGTTAAATCAATAAATAAAAAAGGATCTGAAAAACTAGAAAACTTTTTAATAAAAAACCAAAAGCAAAATAAATCTTACGTGACTGAAAATTCTAATAAAAAAGCAAAAAAAGCGATATTATATTTTAAGACCATTTTTGAACTGCAAAAATATTCTTTACTTAAAATTAAATTAGAAACAGGAAGACACCATCAAATAAGAACACAATTATCAAATATAGGATTTCCAATTAAAGGAGATTTAAAATATGGATTTCCAAGGTCTAACAATGACGGAAGTATTCATCTTCATTCAAGAAAAATAAATTTCACACATCCAGTAACAAAAAAAAATATTGAAATTATAGCAAAACCTCCAAAAAATAATATTTGGGATTTATGTCTTAACTGCGAAGAAAAATAGATTTATTTATTCGATTTTACTACTTTTACTCTTAAGATCATTTTATAATGATATTATAAGATTTATGAGTAAAGAAATTGTTCAAATATTCGACACTACTTTAAGAGATGGAGAACAGGTTCCTGGTTGTAAGCTTAATACAGATCAAAAATTAATTATAGCTAAAAGACTGGACGAACTTGGTGTAAATGTAATAGAAGCTGGATTTCCGGTTTCTAGCCCAGGAGATTTTAACTCCGTTGTAGAAATTTCAAAGATTGTAAAAAACGCTACTGTCTGCGGGTTAACTAGAGCGGTAAAAAAAGATATTGAAGTTGCAGCAGAAGCCTTGAAACATGCTGTCTCACCTAGAATCCATACAGGTATTGGAACATCTGATTCCCATATTAAATATAAATTTAATTCAAACAGAGAAAAAATTATAGAAAAGGGAGTTGAGGCAGTTAAATATGCGAAAAAATTTGTTAATGATGTAGAATTTTATGCTGAAGATGCTGGAAGAACTGATAATGTATTTTTAGCTCAAGTTTGTGAAAAAATGATTGAAGCTGGAGCTACGGTTTTAAATATTCCTGATACTACAGGGTACTGCCTACCCACAGAATATGGTGAAAAAATAAAATTTTTAAAAGAGAATGTGAAAAATATTGACAAAGCAATCTTATCATGTCATTGTCATAACGATCTTGGTTTAGCAACTGCAAATTCAATTGCTGGAGCCTTAAATGGTGCCAGACAAATTGAATGTACCATAAATGGAATTGGTGAAAGAGCTGGAAATACATCACTTGAAGAGGTAGTAATGATTATGAGACAACATCCTAACTTACATCTTGATACTAATATAAATTCAAAACTTTTATACAGTACTAGTCAAATGGTTTCTGAAAGTATGGCAATGCCGGTTCAACCCAACAAAGCTATTGTTGGTGCTAATGCATTTGCTCATAGTTCTGGAATTCACCAAGACGGTGTTATAAAAAATAGAGAAACTTATGAAATAATAAATCCCTCAGATGTAGGGGTTAATGAATCTGCGATAATTCTCACAGCTAGAAGTGGAAGAGCGGCATTGGCTTACAGAGCTAAAAACATTGGTTTTGAATTAACTAAAAATGAATTAGATATTGTTTATTCTGAATTTTTAAAATATGCTGACGACAGAAAAGAGGTAAAAGATGAAGACATCCCAACTATTATAAAAAAATCAAATATCAAACCTATAATTTCTTTATAAATTATGAATAAAACATTATTTGATAAAGTTTGGGATTCTCATGTTATCCACAGAATTAAAGATGGTCCTGATGTTCTATTTATCGATAGACACTTGGTTCATGAAGTTACAAGTCCAGTTGCTTTTTTAGGATTAAAAAACAGAAATGTTAGTGTTCTTTTTCCTGAAAAAACTTTTGCAACTGCCGATCATAATACTCCAACAATAAATCAGCACTTACCTGTTGAAGATCCGTTATCAGCTAATCAGTTAAAAGCTTTGGAAGAAAATTCTAAATTACATGGAATTTCTTATTGGGGATTAGGACATAAAAAAAACGGAATAGTACACGTAGTTGGCCCGGAATATGGAATTACTCAACCTGGTGCTACAATTGTATGTGGAGATTCTCATACTTCTACACACGGAGCCTTTGGAGCTATTGCATTTGGAATTGGAACATCCGAAGTAGAAATGGTATTATCCACCCAGTGCATTATGCAACCTAAGGCTAAAAAAATGAGAATAACTATAGATGGCAAATTAAGTAAGGGAGTTACCCCTAAAGATGTTGCTCTTTTTATAATTTCTAAACTTACAACATCAGGCGCAACTGGATATTTTGTAGAGTATGCAGGAAATGTATTTACAGAAATGAGTATGGAGGGAAGGATGACCGTATGTAACTTGAGTATTGAAATGGGAGCTAGAGGAGGAATGATAGCTCCAGATAAAAAAACATTTGAATATATTAAAAATAGAGAATTTACTCCCAAGGGTGATAATTGGAATAAGGCTATGGAATATTGGTCAACGCTGAAAAGTGATGAAAATGCCTTTTTTGACAAAGAATTAGTTTTTGACGGAAATAGAATTCAGCCAATGATAACTTATGGTACAAACCCAGGGATGGGAATGAGTATTTCAAACGGTATTCCCAAAGCTGAAAGTCAAGAAGGTGGAGTAAAAACTTACTTAAAGTCTTTAGAGTACATGAATTATAATGAAGGGGAAACCATGCTAGGTAAAAAAATAGATTTTGTCTTTTTAGGAAGTTGTACAAATGGAAGAATAGAAGATTTTAGAGCATTCACAGATTTAGTAAAAGGAAAAAAGAAAGCTCCCAATGTAACCGCATGGTTAGTGCCTGGATCTCATAAAGTAGAACAAGCTATCAAGGAAGAAGGGTTATTATCTATTTTAGAAGAAGCGGGGTTTAAACTAAGAGAACCTGGATGTTCTGCATGTTTAGCTATGAACGATGACAAAATTCCTGCTGGAAAATATGCAGTGAGTACTTCAAATAGAAATTTTGAAGGTAGACAAGGACCTGGATCTAGAACTTTACTAGCCAGTCCACTAGTTGCTGCTGCTGCTGCAATAACAGGAGCGATAACAGATCCTAGAACTCTCTATTAAATTTAATATGGCTTACGATAAATTCAATACATTAGAAAGTACTGTAGTTCCTCTACCAATAGAAAATATCGATACAGATCAGATTATTCCTGCAAGATTTTTAAAAGCAACTGAAAGAGTAGGTTTTGGAGATAACTTATTTAGAGATTGGCGATACATTTCAGGAAATGTTCCGAAAAAAAATTTTGTGTTGAATAACTCAACATATAGTGGAAAAATATTAGTTGGAGGTAAAAATTTTGGGTCTGGATCATCAAGAGAACATGCCGCATGGGCTGTTTATGATTATGGTTTTAGATGTGTAGTTTCTAGTTTTTTTGCAGACATTTTTAGAAATAATTGTTTAAATATTGGTGTACTTCCTGTGCAAGTGACTCCCGAATTTCTTGAAAAAATTTTTAATAACACTTATAAAAATCCAAAAACTAAAATAAAGGTTGATTTAATGAATCAAAATATTAGTATCCTTGGAACTAAACATTCAGAATCTTTTGAAATTAACAAATACAAAAAAGATAATATGCTTAATGGTTACGATGATATTGATTACTTAATGAATATAAAAAATTCTATTCAAGAGTTTGCAAAAAAAACCCCTTTATAAAATTTAATTCTTCCCAAAAAAATAAAATGAAGAAAAGGCCAGTTGAAATAATGGACACCACTCTAAGAGACGGAGAGCAAACATCGGGGATGTCTTTTTCAGCATCAGAAAAATTAACAATTTCTAAGCTTTTAATTGAAGAGTTGAAAATTGATAGAATTGAAGTTGCTTCGGCAAGAGTTTCTGTAGGTGAATTTAATGCTGTTCAAAATATTACAAACTGGGCAAAATCAAATGGTTATTTAAATAAAATCGAAATATTAACATTTCTTGATAATGGTATTTCTTTAGAATGGTTATTGAAAACAGGTGCTAAGGTCCAAAACTTACTAACTAAAGGCTCTTTAAATCATTTAACGCATCAAATTAAAAAAACACCAAAAGAACATTTTGATGAGATTAATGAATCAATTTTATTAGCAAAAAATGAGAGAATTAGCACTAATGTGTATTTAGAGGATTGGAGTAATGGAATGCGAAATTCAAAAGAATATGTGTTTGATTGTTTAGATTTCTTAACAGAACAATCTGTAGATAGAATTTTATTACCTGATACCTTAGGAATATTGAGCCCAAGTGAAACATTTAATTACATTTCTGAGATCATTAAAAAATATCCTAAAACACATTTTGATTTTCACGCCCATAATGATTATGATTTAAGCGTTTCAAATGTAATTGAAAGTCTAAAAGCTGGATGTCACGGACTACACTTAACAGTTAATGGCATGGGAGAAAGAGCCGGAAATGCGCCTATGGCAAGTGTTGCTGCAGTAATTAGAGATTTTACCCCCAATATTGAAATTAATTTGAAAGAAGAATCGTTATACAAAGTGAGTAAACTAGTTTCTACTTTTACAGGTTTTAGAATACCAGCTAATAAGCCAATTGTTGGTGAAAATGCATTTACTCAAACAGCAGGAATTCATGCAGATGGAGATAATAAAAAAAACCTATATTTCAATAATCTTCTTCCAGAAAGATTTGGAAGAAAAAGGAAATATGCTCTAGGGAAAACATCTGGAAAATCCAATATTAGAAAAAACTTACAAGAACTGGGACTTACTTTAAATGATTCCGATTTAAAAAAGGTTACAAAAAGAATAATTGAGCTTGGAGATAAAAAAGAAAAATTAACAGCAGATGATCTTCCATATATAATTTCTGATGTTTTAAACAGCTCCAATATTAAAAATAAAGTCATAATTAAATCATATATTTTAAAACATTCCAAAGGAATAAATCCGTCGGCTGAATTAGAAATTGAGATAGATGGTAATTTATTTAAAGAAATTGGAAATGGAGATGGACAATTCAATGCATTTATGAACGCAATTAATAAAATCTATAATAATAAAATAAAACTTCCAACATTAATTGATTACACTGTTACTATCCCAAGGGGAAGTAATTCAGATTCATTATGTGAAACCTTGATAACATGGAAGAATGAAAAAAAAGAATTTATTACAAGAGGATTAGATCCTGATCAAACAGTTTCAGCAATAAAAGCAACTGAAAAAATGTTAAATATTATATAAATGGAATTAAATATAGCTTTACTTGCTGGAGATGGTATAGGTCCTGAAGTTACTCAGCAAGCAGTGAAAGTTTCTAATGCAATTGCAAAGAAATTTAATCATACTATCAATTGGAAACCTGCAATAACTGGAGCAGATGCCATTGATAAAGTTGGAGATCCATATCCAAATGAAACTCATGAAATATGTCTAAAATCAGATGCTATTTTATTTGGAGCTATTGGACATCCTAAATTTGACAATGATCCCTCTGCATTAGTAAGACCAGAACAAGGATTGTTGAAAATGAGAAAAAAACTTGGACTATTTGCAAATGTTAGACCAACTTTTACATTTCCTTCTCTTATTGATAAATCACCTTTAAAAAAAGAAAGAATTATTGGAACAGATTTAATTTTTCTTAGAGAATTAACTGGAGGTATTTACTTTGGAAAAAGAGGAAGAAAAGATAATGGAAATACAGCATATGATACATGTACTTACAAGAGAAGTGAAATAATAAGGTTAGCTAAAAAAGGATTTGAACTAGCGATGAAAAGATCAAAAAAACTTTGTTGTGTAGACAAAGCTAATGTACTTGAATCCTCTAGACTTTGGAGAGAAACTGTTCAGTCTATGGAAAAAGATTATCCTGAGGTAAAGGTTTCATATGAATTTGTTGACGCTGTTGCAATGAGGTTAGTACAATGGCCTAACTCTTATGATGTTTTAATTACTGAAAACTTATTTGGAGATATTTTGACTGATGAAGCTTCTGTTATTTCTGGATCTATGGGCTTGATGCCTTCAGCCTCTGTAGGAACTGAAACCTCCTTATTTGAACCTATTCACGGGTCTTATCCTCAAGCTGCAGGAAAAAATATAGCTAATCCATTAGCTACTATATTATCTGCTGCAATGATGTTTGAAGATGCTTTTTCTCTAAAAGAAGAAGCTAATCTCATTAGAGAAGTCGTCAATAAATCACTTGAAAAATGTATAGTTACAGAGGACTTATCTGACGGAAAAAAATCTTATTCCACATCTGAAGTTGGAGATTGGCTTGTTAATCAGATATAAAACAGGAATTATTTCTTGCTATCCATTTTCTTTTTAAGATCAGCTAATACATCTAAATCTCCTAATGTAGATTTATCAGAATCTTTTTTATTAACCTTTTTAAGAGATTCTTTAACATGTTTAATCTCTTCTTCTTTGAAAAGAACTGTATGAGACATAACTACTCTTTTAAAGTCTTTATTGTACTCTATAACTTTAAATTCAGCAGTATCTCCTTTTTTCAACTTATTACCATCTTCTTTAAGTAGATGTCTACTAGGAACAAAAGCTATTACGTCGTCATTAAAGATAATAGTAGATCCTTTATCATTAGAATCTGAAATAGTACCATTATGTATGGTTCCTTCAGCAAAAGTTTTATCATAAGCATCCCATGGATTATCCATAGTTTGTTTATGGCCCAAACTCAATTTTCTTTCATCTGAATCAAGTTCTAATACTATTACATCAATAGAATCACTTGCTGTAAAAAGTTCAGATGGATGTTTAACTTTTATAGTCCAAGATAAATCAGAAATGTAAACTAATCCATCTATACCCTCTTCAAGTTCAACAAAAATTCCAAAATTTGTAAAGTTTCTTACAATTCCTGAGTGTTTTGATCCTACAGGATATTTTGCAGTTATATCAGTCCAAGGGTCTGTTGATAATTGTTTTATACCTAGAGACATTTTTCTTTCCTCTCTGTCAAGTGTTAAAACAATTGCTTCAACTTCGTCACCAACTTTTACAAAATCCTGAGCAGATCTTAAGTGAGTTGACCAAGACATTTCTGAAACATGTACTAATCCCTCAACTCCATCTACAACTTCAACAAAGGCACCATAATCAGCTAAAACTGATACTTTTCCCTTTATCTTGTCTCCTTCTTTTAGTTCTGAATTTAAGGCTTCCCAAGGGTGTGGGCTTAATTGTTTAACTCCAAGTTGTATTCTAGATTTATCATCATCGAAATCAAGAATTACAACATTTATTTTTTGATCTAATTCTAGAATTTCACTCGGATGATTAATTCTATTCCATGAAAGATCAGTTATGTGAATTAGTCCATCTACTCCACCAAGGTCTATAAATACTCCGTAAGTTGTAATATTTTTTACAATTCCCTCAAGAACTTGACCTTTTTCAAGTTGTCCAATAATTTCTTTTTTCTGCTCCTCAATATCAGCTTCAATAAGTGCTTTGTGAGAAACCACAACATTTTTAAATTCATGATTAATTTTCACCACCTTGAATTCCATATTTTTATTTACATATTGGTCATAATCTCTAATGGGTTTTACATCTATTTGAGATCCAGGAAGGAAAGCCTCTAATCCAAAAACATCTACGATCATTCCTCCTTTAGTTCTACATTTAACAAAACCTGTAACAACGGTTGATTTGTCGTGAGCTTCATTTACTCTATCCCAGGCTTTAATAGTTCTTGCTTTTCTGTGAGATAATATTAATTGACCTGTTTTATCTTCTTGAACATCAACTAAAACTTCTACTTTATCACCAACTTTTAAATCAGGATTATATCTAAACTCGTTTAAAGAAATAACTCCTTCGGATTTAGCATTAATATCAATAATTGCTTCTCTATCAGTAAGATTGATAATTGTTCCTTCTATTACGCTGTCATTATAAGTGTCAACAAAATTCTCTTTTATTAATTTTTCTAATTCTATTAATTTCTTTTCTTCAATAGCTTCAATTCCTTCTTCAAAATTTTCCCAA
>TARA_B110000438_G_scaffold25953_1_pt1 | contig 35757 bp, 33 predicted proteins | sample TARA_B110000438 | Tara Oceans TARA_B110000438 (sample SAMEA4398413) | marine metagenome | biome: Polar Biome; feature: [MES] marine water layer (ENVO:01000295) within the mesopelagic zone...; material: water (ENVO:00002006), including particulate matter (ENVO:01000060) such as...... | reverse complement strand
CATCGGGTTATGAGACTGAACTAAGTTGACATATAAATCCCGATTAAAGTCAAAGACTCTCCGATTAGGTTATAATCTTAAATGATTTATTTAGGTTCTATTTTAAAAAGCATTACTCCATCAAATCTGTATTCATTCTTCTTTTTGATATAATCAAAAAAATCAACATTCACTGTTTCTCCAAACTCTGAAGAAGCGTGAACTAATCGAGACCTATCAATGAGAAACCCTTCATGTGCAATCATTATTCCCATTTTAAAATAACTTCTCTTTACAAAAGCGATACCACAGACTGAAGGTACTTTAGAAATAATTGCTCCATTGAGGTTTTCTATTGGAATAAAGTAGATACTATCTTTCAATGTCCATTTAAGATCTAAGAACTCCTCTCCATCTTCTTTTTTATTTAATTCTATTTCTACAAATTCTAGGTTACCTAATTCTACTAAAGATTTTGTGATATCTATTGTCCTGTCATGATTCAATAACCTATCGGCTGTAAAATGCCAACGGGATTTAAATGTGGCCTTTTTCTTATTATTTGACCCTGCCTTATAATGAATATCTAAGATTGCATTGCGCGCACTTTGCCAGTCATAACTTTCTGCAAAGGCTAATGTTGTAAGCATATGGACAGTACAATCTGATGAATCATTTCGAATAATCGGGTCAGGATCTTCACCTCTTTCTTCACCAAGACAATATAGACCATAAGGTGTCCCGACTCTCCAAAGGTTAAGCGCTTTTAATCTATCCGAATAATCAGGGTATCGATTCTGAAATTGAGACAAATAGCCTCCAAATTCTGATTCTGACAGTTTCCATGCATCAGGAAGATTATTAACCCAGTCAAACTGACGATCATTATCTTGGCAATTAATTATAAAAGTCATAGCAAAAAAGATTAATATTTTATTCATAAAACCGAATTATTTTAGTTTTACTAAGAAAATTGGGAAGGTCTTGATTTAAAATCAATTCAATATCTGAATACTTAAATCGTTTTGAGAAAAGTTTCCGAACCTTATCTGTCCCCATTGCTTTATCAAACATCCTAAGTTTTTGTTTTGTCGTCATTAAGAATGGATCTTTTTCAGGGTATAGATTATGATGAATCTCCAAAAAGTGGAATTGGATAGAGAGTAGATTAACTTTACTAATATCTGTAAATAAAATTTGCACACCTTCTACAAATTCATTTTCATAAAGTCCATAGTATGGCTTGTATTTAATAGGTCTAAAAACAATGCCTTGAATATCTAGTTCATTTAATCTGCTTGAAATTTTTTCTGCATTTATCCAAGGAGCGGCAATGTATTGAAATGGTGCGGTATAGCCAACGCCATTTGAAAAGATTCCTAACTCTCCTAAAACTCCTGTGGCAATCATAAAGTAAGGAGTAATCGCTTCGGGGACATGTGGAGATGTTGGAATCCATTGCCGACCTGTAGCTAAAAAATTAATTCCCCTGCTCCAATTTTTCATTTTTATTATTGTTAAATCACATTGGCCAGCTTCCAACCAACCTGAATTATTTATTAAATAAGCTAATTCCCCAATAGTCAAACTATGGACATAGGGGATTGGATACATTCCAATAAAAGATTTAAAGTCTCGCTCAAGTAGGTTACCCTCTATACGTTCTCCTCCAATAGGATTTGGTCTATCTAAAACAATGAATTCTATATCATTCTCCGCTGCAGCTTCCATGGCTAGCCCCATTGTTGAGATATATGTATAAGAACGTATACCAATATCCTGAATATCAAAAACGAGCACTTCTATACCATTTAACATTTCAGGATTAGGCTTCCGAGTCTTCCCATAGAGTGAAAATACCGGAATCTCATAATCAATATGCTTTTTTGAGAATAATTTTTTTCCAGCATTTTCAGTTCCAGACAAACCATGCTCAGGACTAAAAATGGCTTTAAGATCGACATCTGAAGAATTAAAAAATAATTCAATATTTTGAATTAATTTTTGATTTAGACCAGTTTGGTTTGTTATTAGTCCAACTTTTTTACCTTTCAAAATAGAAAAATTATTTTTTTCTAAAATATCTAATCCTGTTAAAACTGGTAAATTATTATCCATCTTTTTTTGAAAAGTATTATTGGATAATGGTAAACTATCTTTTAAAAAAATTAAGATAAAAACCAGTAAAGTAATTATTATTGATTTTAAATATGTTTTCATTCGCGATTAAATTTATTCAATTTATTTTTATATAGTGTCAAATACTAATGAACAACTAGTTGGGCAACTTCTTATTGCAGGTTTTCGAGGTAAAACTGCAGAAACGGACTCAAATATTGCAAGTCTTATCAATAAATACCGTATTTCCGGAGTAATCCTTTACGATGAAGACTTAGAAATAGGCGGCCCAAAATCAAGGAATATTGAATCACCTCAACAAGTCAAAAAACTCATTAAACAATTACAAATATTATCCGGCCATAATCTTTTTATTTCGATTGATCAGGAAGGAGGTGAAGTTCATCGTCTTCAATCACAATATGGCTTCAATGAAACTCCCTCATGGAACCATATCGGGTTATTAAATAATAAACTAATAACAAAAGAATTTTCAGATTCCCTGTCATCTATTTTATCCGAAGCCGGAGTAAATTTAAATTTTGCTCCAGTACTTGACCTTGATTATGGAAAAGGTACGGTAATAAGTGACTCTGAAAGAGCGTTCTCACTAGATCCTCAAATCGTAATTGAACATTCTAGAATATTAATCAATTCTCACAAAGAAAAAGGTATTATTACATCAGGGAAACATTTCCCTGGACTAGGCTCAGCTTCTGGTGACACACATGAAGGCTATACAGATATATCAGATACATGGACTGTAAAAGATCTAATCCCTTTTGCAGAATTAATTCATTCAAACGATTTAGATATGATTATGGTCTCACATGCTTTTGATAAGAAACTGGATTCTTTATACCCAGCCTCACTTTCAAAAAATATAGTAACTGACATGCTTAGAAACGATCTTGGGTTTAATGGTGTTGTTATCTGTGATGACCCAAGCATGAGGGCTATTTCAGATCATTATAACCTTGAAGATACTTTTGAATTAATGTTAAATGCAGGTATTGATCTTTTTTGCTTAGGAAATAATCTTATTTATGATACCAACTATATTTCAAGATCAGTTAATGCCATTTGTAATTTGATCAAAACTGGGAAAATCTCCGTACAAAGGATTAAGGACTCAATCATCAGAATTAATAGCCTTAAAAAGAAATATAATATTAATGTCTAATCAATTGATGGTCGGCATTGATTGTGGAGCGTCCAAGGCAATGGTTCAATCAGGATTTTACAATCCTACAAAAAAGATAATCTCTCCCTCTGATTTTCATTTTGAATACTCATATTCAGATCATCACCTATGGAATACAAACTTTATTCCTAAAAATTTAGATATTCAGCATCAAGAATTAACCGAAAAAAACATTAATCTAACACCGGAAGAACAGGTCCAAGGGAATGTAATTATTGAGACTATTCAAAAAGCTATTTCTGCATCAGGATTGACTTTAGCGGGACTCTGCTTCCCTGGGTTAAAAAATAATAAAGGCGTAGTGGTAATGGCGAATGGTCCACGAATCCCTAATATGGTAGAAAGGTTAAATAATATAGTCATCTATAATGATTCTGAATGTTGTGTATTAGGCGAGCGCTGGTCAACTATTGGCCATATGAATAAAACTGAAAATGCTCTTTATATTGGAGGAGGTACTGGAATTGCCGATGGATTAATTATGAATTCTAAAATAATCAACCTTAGTAGAAATAGTTCCATAAAACGTTCCTGGGAATTGAAATTCTATGATGAATCAGTAGAATCTTATTTATCTCCCGCAGGAATACTAAATCACCATAATACTCAGTTTAAAAGTAGTATCGGTACTTTGTCTGAATTAGCAATATCAAAAAATAGTATGCATACTTTTAATAAAGCTCTTGATGCTTTTTCTTGTTTAGTCAATGATAGAGTCAAAATTTTTGATGCGAATAATTTAAAAATAGAAAAAATAATTATTGGACAAAGACTAGGTGAGTTTTTAAAAAAAGATATTAACCATTTAGGACAATTATTTAAAGAGAGGACTAAAATACCTATTAAATATTCTTCAGATAGGCGCACAGCATCTCTAGGGGCAATATGGAAAAAGCATGCTAGTAAAAGGTAAAATCCCATCATTGGAACCAATTGTCACTATTGGTTTAGTTATGCCTGAAGATGAACAGACATCTATAACGATTAATACCTCTTTAGATAATCAAGTATTCTCTATCAAAACAGATGATAAAAAATTAGATATTAATGGAAAAATCATTGATGAAATAATTTTAAAAGAAGAGAAAAATCAAATTTTTAAACTAAATCCAATAAAGGCAGGTCGAGGATTTCATTGGGAAAAAGAAATTTCAATCAGTGTTTTAGGTAATGTTCACATCCAAAATGAGAATGGGTATCTTTTTATAAAAAATAATATCAAATTAGAAAAATATCTAACCTGCGTAGCAACTTCTGAAATGAGTGGCGATTGTCCCCTTGCACTATTGGAGGCACAAACTATCGCTGCGCGTTCATGGCTTTTAGCCGCTCAAGAACAAAAACATACTATTTTAGAATTGGATGCGTGCAACGATGACTGCTGCCAACGGTATCAAGGTATTAAAAACTTAACGGATGCAGCAATTTTGGCATCGCAAAATACACGTGGGAAAGTTTTATTTTATAACAGTAAAGTATGTGATACACGCTACTCTAAGTCATGTGGTGGAATTACAGAAAATAATGAGAATGTGTGGTTTGATGAACCAAAACCTTACCTTAGAGGGATTCTTGACAGTCCGGAAGGTGTATTACCCGACTTAACTGATAATAATGAAATGAAGAAATGGGTTTTAGAAAAAAACAACTGCTTCTGTAATAGTAAACAGTTTCAAGAATCTTCATTAGAACAGTATTTAGGTATTGTTGATAAAGATGATAGTTATTTCCGTTGGGAGTATACCGTTACTGCAAATCAATTAATCCAATTGATTCTAGATAAAGTTGGTATTTCTTTTGATAAGATATTGGAACTTATACCACTAGAGCGTGGAATATCTGGACGCATCACTAAAATGGAGATTAAAGGAATATCTAATAATAAACCACATGACTTTTTAATACAAAGTGAGTACGAGATAAGACGGGTTTTACATCCTAAATTTTTATATAGTTCTGCTTTCATCATTATTGCAAATTCTGATGCAGATACTTTTCTATCACAGCTTACATTGAAGGGTTCGGGGTGGGGACATGGTGTTGGCCTCTGCCAAATAGGATCTTTAGGAATGGCATTAGAAGGAAAATCATACAACCAAATACTATCACATTATTTCTTATCAACAGAATTAAAAAAGATTTATGACTGAGACTACCACTTTACACTATATCGATTGGGCAATAATTTTTTCCTATATTGCTTTTTCACTTGGTGTCGGTTTGTATTTTTCAAAAAAAGCAGCTTCTAGCACTGAAGAATATTTTTTATCAGGTCGTACCCTGCCATGGTGGGTTGTGGGCACATCAATGGTCGCAACAACATTTGCCGCAGATACACCACTCGCTATAACTGAATTTGTCAGAGGCCCAGGTATTTGGCAAAACTGGTTTTGGTGGAACCTTCTAATGGGCTCATTACTTGGTGTTTTCCTATTTTCCAGGTTATGGCGACGAGCAGAAGTACTAACAGACAATGAACTCTTGGAAATAAGATACAGTGGAAAACCCGCTGCATTTTTACGAGCATTTAAAGCTGGATATTTTGCTATCCTTTATAATTTTATAGTAATGGGATGGGTAATAAATGCAATGGCTTCTGTTGTTTCGGTAATGTTAAATATGGACAAATGGACAGCTGTATGGATATGCGTAATTATCGCATTGGTCTATGCCATCTTATCTGGATTTTGGGGAGTAGTCGTAACCGACCTTGTCCAATTTTGCATTGCCATGTTTGGATCAATTGCTCTAGCAATTATAGCATTGAATTATGTAGGTGGTATGGACAGTCTTTTATTAAAATTATCTGGAATGGTAGGAGATGGTGCTGTTCATGAGAATACTCTAAAGTTTATTCCTCCTATACCAAACGAGAGCATTACCACTCTAACATTCTGGGAGTCTCCTTTTTCAAAATTTTTAATCTTTACTAGTGTAATGTGGTGGTCACATCACGGTACAGATGGTGGTGGATATATTATACAAAGAATGTCTTCAGCTAAAAATGAAAGACATGCTCTATTAGCAACTTTATGGTTCAATTTAGCTCATTATGCTCTAAGAGTATGGCCATGGGTCATAGTTGCTGTTGTTTCTATTGTAATGTTTCCTATCATACCGGCCTCCTATTCTGAACTTGGAGTCAAAGCCGGCTATCCCCTCGTAATGAATACTTTGCTTGGCCCTGGAATGAAAGGAATATTAATAGTCTCTTTCCTTGCGGCATTTATGTCTACTATCGATACTCATCTAAATTGGGGTGCTTCTTATCTAATTAATGATATTTATAAACGTTTCTATAAACCTAATGAATCAGAAACACACTATGTGATTGTTAGTAAGATATTTACTGGGATTTTGATGGTAATGGCCGCTTTTACGGCAATGAAAATGCAGAGCATCTCGAAGGCTTGGGAATTTATTTTCTCAATGGGTGCTGGAATTGGCCTTGTATTGATTTTAAGGTGGTTTTGGTGGCGTATAAATGCCTGGAGTGAGATTGTAGCTCTAGCTACTTCAATGATTGTGACAATTTCGCTAGAGATCCTTGCTGCAATACAAACTATAAGTTTAGGAAATGAATATATCTTATTTGGAACCGCTCCCACTATTTTTGGGATACCACTTCAAGTACATCACAAGCTTATGATTATTGTTCCTATAGCTATAATTGCCTGGGTGACAGCTACCTTTATTACAGAACCTGAACCTGAGATTAAATTAACCGAGTTCTACAAACGCGTTCAGCCTGGTGGATGGTGGGAACCCGTTACTCAAAATTTTAAACATTCACTCCAACCGGTTAGTGAAGGATTTTTTATTCTTTGGATCTCTGGTATACTTATGATCTATGGATTTACTTTCGGAATCGGGAATCTGATCTTTAATAATTATAGCAATGCAGTATTCTTACTAGGTAGTGCATTTATAGGGACATATTTGGTCTGGAATAGAAGCATAAGTAAACTTAAGTAGTAATGTCAGAACCACGACGTATTTATTCACTTGATATATTTAGAGGCATGACCATAGCCTTAATGATACTTGTAAACAACCCCGGAAGTTGGAGCCATGTATATTCGCCTTTATTGCATGCAAAATGGCATGGATGTACTCTCACAGATCTAGTCTTTCCTTTTTTCTTATTTATTGTTGGAGCTTCAATGCGATTTGCTTTTGTAAAATGGCATTATTATCCCTCTAAAGAATTTTATAAACATATTTTCTGGAGATCATTCTCTATTTTTTTTGCAGGCATTATGTTAAATGCATTTCCATTTATTATTCAAGATTGGGATTGGTCAAACTTTAGAATAATGGGAGTACTTCAACGTATTGCTCTGGCATATGGTTTTAGTGCTCTACTTATTATTAGATATGATTTTAAAAAATTGATACAAATACTTTTAGGATTATTAATATTTTATTGGGGACTACTTTGGATCAATAATACCGCTTCCCCTTACACTCTTGAAAATAATCTACCACGTAGTCTTGATATTTTCATATTAGGCGAAAAACATTTATATGGTGGTTTTGGTATTAGGTTCGATCCAGAAGGACTCTTGAGTACCCTACCTTCTATTGGTACCGTTATAATAGGCTACCTTATGGGGGGAATGCTGCACACCACAAAAAATTACTCTGATTGTACCAAACGTATGGCGATTTTTGGAATTTTTCTTGTTATTATTGGCTATTTATGGGGATTTATATTCCCAATAAATAAAGCACTCTGGACAAGCTCTTATGTTTTATTTACAGGAGGAATTAGCGCTTTAGTATTAGCAGGGCTTACTTTTATTATTGATATTAAGAATATTAAAAAACCTTTTTGGATTTTCGAAGTTTTTGGGACTAATTCAATTTTTATTTTTATTCTATCGGGGTTGTGGACAAAAACAATTATTTATATATCTAGAGAGTTAAACAATGAAACTGTAAACGCATATCATTATCTCTATAAAACTATATTTGTACCACTCGCTGGAAACCTTAATGGATCTCTTTTATTTGCATTTTCCCATATTTTAGGCTTTTGGTTAATTCTTTATTGGCTATATCGAAAAGAAATTAGGATCAAATTATAGAATGAGGACTTTCATTTATTTTTTAATCTTATTTGGCTATTTATTACCAAATGATGATCCATATATTGTTGTTCTTGGTATTGCTCAAGATGGTGGCGCTCCGCATGCTGGCTGTAACAAAACATGTTGTAAAGATCTATGGGAATCAGGTCAAAATGAAAAAGTATCATGTCTGGGAATAGTCGATCCGAAATCTGGAAAAAGTTGGATGATCGATGCTACGCCTGATTTTCCTGAACAGTATCAAATATTAAAACAAGACCATAACACTGAACTTGCAGGAATATTCTTAACACATGCCCATTTTGGGCACTACACAGGATTACTCCATCTAGGTAGAGAGGTGATGAGTACTAAAGGTATCCCAGTTTATGTTATGCCGAAGATGGAACAATTTTTAACAAACAATGGTCCATGGAATCAGCTTATCAAACTTAATAATATTGAAATTAAAGTTATCCAAAATAAAAAAGAGATCAAACTCTCCACGCAATTATTCATTGAACCTTTTCTTGTTCCTCACCGTGATGAATATTCTGAGACTGTAGGCTATAATATCATGGGTGTAAATAGATCAGTTCTATTTTTACCAGATATTGATAAATGGGATAAATGGGACCAGGATATATTTGAAGTGGTGCTCCATACCGGAATTGCATTAATAGATGGAACATTCTACTCACAGGATGAAATACCACATCGTGATATGAGTGAAATACCACATCCTTTTATTATTGAAACAATGAATAAATTGTATTCATTAAATACACCAAATAGAAATAAGGTTCACTTTATTCATTTTAATCATTCTAATCCTGCCATAAAAAGCAAAAGTGCAGTCTCAAACCTAATAAGGTCAAAAAGGTTTAATATTGCACGAGAAGGTAATATCTTCAAATTATGAAGAAAGTCTTTATCACTGGTGCATCATCTGGTATAGGAGAAGCTCTTGCATACATCTATGCAAAACAAAAATTTATAATCGGATTAACATCTAGGAGAGAAAAGATTCTTAATAATGTTGCTAAAGAATGTCGAGCTTTAGGTGGCACTCCGTTTGTTTATCAGTTAGATGTCCAAAATAGAGAAGAGTGTGAAAAGATTGCCCACAAATTCCTCGCTGATGCTGGAGGAATAAATATTGTTATAGCAAATGCGGGTATTGGAGGAGATGATGGTTTATATACCGGATCAAGTAAATATATTAATAATATTATTAATACAAATATATTGGGAGTCACCAATACCTTAATGCCATTTATACCAATCATGAAAGATGAAAAAAGTGGTTCCCTGGTATGCATTAGTTCTGTTGCCAGTTTCATTCCCCTTCCTTATCATGGAGGGTATTCTAGTTCAAAAATAGCAATCCGAAGAATCTTTGATTCTTGGCGTCCCACACTTCAAAGATACAATATCTCAACCACTTCAATATGCCCTGGATTTATAGACACTCCAATGGTAAAAGGCCCAGCTCGAAATTTTCCCATGATGTCTGTTAATGATGCTGCCAGAAATTTTATTAAAGCCATTGATAAAAAACATAGTACATATATTTACCCATGGACATATCGGCCTTTACTTTGGATAATTAAGTTGATTCCTACAAATTTTTATAATTGGATAATAAAAAAATTGTTTAGTAGACCAATCACATAAAACTTTAATAATTTAAACACTATGAAAACTAAAACAATTTCTTTTAACCGCACTGGCATCTTAAATATTGATGACAATTCAGCTAATTTTTTTGCTATTATATTGGGCTCTTTTTTGATTTCTCTTTTAGCACAAATTTCTATTCCATTACCCTTTAGTCCTGTACCGATCACAGGACAAACTATCGGTGTAGTACTTGTTGGTGGAATACTTGGAGCCCGGCGAGGTTCAATATCTGTGCTGGCCTATATCATGGAAGGTGCAATAGGACTTCCAGTATTCGCAGGATTTAAAGCAGGTCCTCAAGTCCTAGTTGGTCCAACAGCTGGATATATATGGGGGTTTGTTATAGCCGCTTTTTTGATAGGTTATTTAGCTGAGAAAGGATACACAGAAGAACCTGTCAAATGTTTGTTTAGCTGCCTAGCAGCGACTACGTTGATTTTAGTACTAGGTACGCTTTACTTAGGATTATTTAATATGAGAATGGAGCAGGCTCTTGTTTTAGGTTTCTACCCATTTCTTGTTGGAGATGTAATAAAATCATTTATTTGTGCTTCGATAATTTCAGTTCTTAAAAAAGTCTGAAATATTATTTTATATTACTCGCTTGTAATAAATATCTTAGGTTTATTACCATAAACGATAGTCTGATAAATAAAAAAGAGTCTTTTATATAAGAGAATCTGCCTTTTTGGCCATTTTAATACAATTACTTGTAACACCACCTTGCTCGTGTGAAGTAAATAAGATCTCAATTTCACACCACCCCACAATCATATCTGGATGATGATTAATTTTCTCAGCTTGCACTGCCAGTCTATTTATAAAACTGATACTATCCATATAAGTTTTAAATCTATATATTTTTTTTATAGTATTATTATTAAATATCCAACCTTCAATTTCAGATAATTCTTTTAAGGTCTCTCTTTCATTTAAAATTTTCAAACTGAGGCCTGATGCTCTTTATTTATTTTATTAAGCTCTAAACGAACCCAGCTTATTGCAATTAAAAAAGCAATTCCTGCAGCTATCATCATAGCATACCAGTTCCATTCAACTGGTTTATCTAGTATAAAACTAAAATAAAGTGCTAAAGGAGCACTTACACCTAAAACACGAACAATTGTTATAAGCAAAACAGGAATACCCTTCCCCAAGCCCTGCATAACTCTTCCAGATGTTATAGCGATAGCAACCAATGGATAAATAAGACAAAGGAGCCTTAAAAAGCCAACAGAGACATCAATTATCTCTTGATCTTTAGTAAACCATGATGAAAAAATATGTGCAAAAAAGTAAACAAATGTTGATGATACCAACGTAATTAAAAATGAGGAAATAATTCCATATTTTACAATTCGATTTAAAGCGACTATTTCTTTTGCGCCATAAAACATACCGACAAGTGTTGTCATAGATCCTGCAATTGCAAAAATAGGTAAAAATATTAGCATATCTAACCGACCAGCAACCTGATAAGCCGCAACAGTTTGAGAAGAATAGTGTATTAATATCCTATTAAAGACTCCCTGTCCAATAGCCATAATTATCATAGAAAGTGAAGCGGGTAAACCAACTTTTATTATGTCCCATATAATTATTTTAGAAGGTGAAAAATCTTTTAGATTAAAAGTTATATAGGCATGCTTTTTTATAAAAAGCATATAAATAAAGATAATAAAGACTATTAATTGAGAAATAACAGTTGCCAAGGCAGCCCCTTTAACACCCATCCCTAAGCCAATACCTCCGTAATTATCTAGATCAAATATAAATATTGGGTCCAAAAAAATATTCAACACTGTTCCTAACCCTGCTACCATCATAGGAAATTTCATGTCACCTTCACCCGCAAGAATTGATCTAAAAAAACCACTGAAAACCATAAATGGGAGCCCCATTACAATTACCGAGAGGTACTCCCATGCCAATGCCAAAATCTTATCTTCAGCACCCAGTATTATTAAAATATCTTTCCCAAATAACAGCCCAGCCGTTGTAAAGACAATTGAAATCACGGCTGCCATGACAATTGCATGCTCAGCGCTATTATCTGCATTGGATTTATTCTTTTGCCCAATAAATCTAGCAATAGAAGCGGTTACCCCTGACCCAAGTCCCATTGTAAGACCTAACATGAGGAAAAAGACAGGCATGTTAAATGCAACACCGGTAATCGCATCCCCTCCTAAACGACCAATAAAAATCATATCAACCAGATTATAAAATGTATGTATACCCATACCAAACATAATAGGTATTGCTAAGGTCCAGAGTGCTTTTGGAGGATTTTCTAAAAAAGATTCAAGACGTGATCCAGGACTAGATTGATCATTCATTGTGATTGAACTTACAGGCTTAGTAGAGAGTAGTTATATAGAAAGAAGGTAACTCAGATCTCAATTTCAGACTGAATCTACCGCACTTTTAAGCATTGCATTTACATCTCTACCTAAGTCGACTAGACTTTCATGATGTGTCGCTCTTAATTGTTGCTCAGCATCTACAGCTGAGAGAGTGACAGTTTTGTCTTCATTCTCCCAAAAAACCACGTTGCATGGCATTAGCATCGCAACTTCTGGCTGGATATCTAATGCCTGATTTGCCAGGACCGGGTTGCATGCGCCTAAAATCTTAAACTTTGGGTATTCTATATCTAATTTTTCTTTAAAGGTTTTCATAATATCTATCTCAGTGATAACACCAAAACCTACTTTGGAAAGTTGCTCTCTGATGTTTTTATCTACATTTTCAAATTTTTCATTAAGAATTTTTTGATATCCATATTTCATTTTATGATCCTTGAATTTATATCCATCTCTATTTTATTATTCTATCACCTTAAAACTATGTACTGAATTCATTTTTTAAATAGGCCATAGTATAGGTAATACAAAAATTGCTATTACCCAAAAAATAAAGGCTAAAGGAAACCCAACACGAAGATAATCGCTGAATTTATACCCACCAGGTCCGTAGACCATTAAGTTTGTCTGGTATCCTACTGGTGTTATGAATGAAGCAGATGCTGCAAAAGCTACAGCAAAAATAAATGCTCTGGGTTCAAATCCCATTTGTTGAGTTACAGCTATAGCAACAGGAGTCATTATGATCGCCGTTGCAGCATTTGATGATACCTCAGTTAAGATTATGGTTAACAAATATATCAATGCGAGTAAAACTTGAGGTTGCCACTCAACTGGTGCAGATCTAGCGACAGATGTTATAAATCCACCGATCCATTCAGCGGTACCTGTATTTTGGATTACAATTCCAACAGGAATCAAAGCAGATATTAATACAATAACCTGCCAGTTTATTGATTGATAACTCTCCTGAGGTGAAATAATTTTTAAGGCAAGAAGAATAACCACACCGATCATTGCACTTTTCACAATTGGCATAGTACCCGTGGCCGCAAGAGCAATAGTACATATGATTACTATAATTGTCATCCACCAGAATCGTTGCTTACGTAATTCAGCGTCAACTTCTCCCAAGACAACAAAGTCACCAGTTTTCGAAAGGGCATCTACTTTACTTGCGGGACCATATATTAATAATGTATCATAAGCATTTAAGACTACGTGAGCGATTTTTTTTCTAAAGATTAGCCCCTCTCTCCTTATTGCAAGTATAAAAGAACCAAAACGACGCCGGAAATTCCCAGACATTAGAGTTTTACCAACAAGATCGGACTTATCTGTAATCAAACATTCAACTATAATATTATCATCTTTTTCTAACTCTTCTTGAGTCAATTTTTCATCTGTGAGTAATGTGATTTTTTCGACTTCTTTCATACGTAGAAAATTTTCCAATGTTCCACGGACGAATAATATATCATCTACTCTTAGCCTTGTTAACCTTATACTATTTCTAATCATTTTTCCATCACGTAGTATATCTAAAACCATAACATCATAATTTTTATTAATAGCTCTATCTAAACACGTTTTACCGGCTAAAGGAGATTCCGCAGGAATCTTCATTTCTGTCAAATATCCACCTAAGTGATAACTTTTTGTTAAGCTAGAAGTACTTGTTCGTGAAGGTAAAAGCATTGGTGCAACTAGAAGGATATATAATAATCCTATAACCATAAGTATTATACCATACCTCATAAATTCAAACATACCCAAGGGCTCAACACCAGGGACATTGATATAAATTGAATTAACAAGCAGATTTGTAGACGTTCCAACCAAAGTCAATGTCCCTCCCAGTATTGCAGCATAACTAAGAGGAATAAGCATTTTAGAGGGGCTCATCTTATATTTTTGAGCCAAACGAATAGTAACAGGCATAAATATTGCAACAATAGCAGTATTATTAACAACAGCAGAAGCTAAACCAATAGTAAGCAAATAAACACCACGCCCTAATAAGATGGATCTATCCGCAAGCCGCCTGACTCTAATAATTAGATATTCTAGAATACCTGTTTTTTGAAGCGCTCGACTTATGATAAAAAGGAATGCGATGGTTAACACTGCGGGATTAGAGAATCCTGATAATGCTTCTTCAGGAGTCAAATAACCAAACAGGAACAGTATGGATAACAAGACCATGGCTGTTACGTCTATAGAAAATATTTCTGTTACAAAAAAAATAAATCCTAAGAAGATCAGGCTAACTACAAATATAATATCAGGTGTCATAAAAGTTTGGTTAGTTTAGATATCAAAAAGCACGATACCGAATAAAATTAACTGAAAGGGTGCTCCCCAATATTTGAAATAGGATTCCTTTTTTTATGTGGGTTGGCAGATGCTTTTTTTAAATGAACCTTACGCTCTAATACTGCTTCTATTATTGTATTTAAGATCACATCACGTTTTATGTTATTTAATACAGCCATAATAAAAATGGGATATTCGGGTTCAGGAATAATTTTTTCCCAATAGTCAAATAGGTCTGTCCTATCTAAAAATTTATCTACATCTGGTTCTATTGCAATAGCATTGGCTACTTCATCCATTAAAATTAGAAGCTTAGACCTAAGTCCTTCTTTAGTTAATAGATTATCATTCATCATTAACCTAGAATAGATATTTCATCGATATCATCTATTTGGGTCTTTGCAACATGATCTTTGGCATATTCCTTGTAAACGCCTGATTTCACAAAAATCTCAAATAAATCTTCATCAATATGATAGTCATTTTTCATAAAACCCATAATACGCATAGCTTCAGATATTTTTTTACCTTCTTTATAAGGACGGTCAGCTGCCGTTAGTGCTTCATAAATATCTGCGATCGCCATAATCTTTGCCTGGGTTGACATTTGCCCATGATGCAAACCTTTTGGATAACCTGTGCCATCTAATTTTTCATGGTGCCCGCCAGCAAACTCAGGTACATTTTTTAAATTTCTTGGATAGGGTAACTGCTCTAACATTTCAATAGTAATTACAATATGATCATTAATGATTTCACGTTCTTCAGGGAGGAGAGTACCCTTTGGTATATTCAGGTTACTAATTTCTTCTTCGGTAAGCAAATTGGCATTATTGTTAAATAGATTTATTTGTTGTTTGCCAATAGACTTAATACGATCTTGAAGTTCCGGTTTCATAAATTCTCCACCTATATTACATTCTTCAAGAAATGTCATATTCTCATCTATCTCACTTATAGCTTTATTATATTCTTCATCAAAGGCTTTATGAGCTTTTCCATTTAATTGACGTTTAAGAAATGCGATTTCAGCATCTCTCTTTAACAGTTCCATTCTAGTCTTTATCAACTCGATCCGGTCAAATATAGTTTCTAGTTTTGTCGCCTTATCAACAACATGGGGCGGTGTGGCTACCTTACCACAATCATGTAACCACGCAGCAATATATAATTCGTAGCGCTCATCTTTGTTCATTGAAAAATCTTTATATCTGCCTTCAGTCATCTTAGCTACCGCATCTGCCAGCATCATAGTAATGACTGGAACACGCTCACAATGTCCTCCGGTATATTCTGATTTCTTATCAATGGCTGTCGCTATTAGTTTTATAAAAGCTTCAAATAATGTTTTGAGTTCCTCCACTAATCTTTTATTTGTAAGAGCAACCGCACCTTGCGATGCTAAAGATTCGACCTGCTCCTGCATTTCATTATTGAATGCAATAACTTCACCATGGTCATTCCTGGCATTTATAAGCTGCATCACACCAATGATCTCATTCTCATGATTTTTCAATGGTACAGTTAAAAATGATTTTGAACGGTAATTAGTTTTTTTATCAAAGTTCTTTGTCCCTTCGAAATCGAAACCATCCTCCTCGTAAGCATCAATTATATTTACAGTTTTACTTGTTAAAGCAACATAAGCAGATACATTTTTTTGATTTGGTGTTTTGTCATCTAACCACAGGTGAACAGGATAGTATGGAATTTCAACACCTGACGTTCCACCCATAATGATATCCATAGTATCATTACACATTATCTCAAATTTTAAGTTTCCGTCTTCATTCATTGAATACAGGGTCCTTCCGTCAGCACTTGTTATGTTTTTTGCTTCGTTAAGGATCATTTCAAAGAGACGATCTGTGTTTTTTTCAGTTGATAGAGCCATCCCAATTTCGCTCAATTGATGAAGACGATCTTCTAAAAACTTTATTCTGTTTAATGAATCCATTTATCTGTTGATTTAGTTAACATGTGAAAGCTAGATGAAAATGTACGCCAACTATAGGTTTGCTGACAATTAGAATAGGAAACCATTTAGCTCAATAGATTAATTTCTACCATGTTTAATGATATACAAAGAAATATTATGTCTGTAATCGATACAGATGGAAAATGTACTTTGAACTCGAATGAGTTAGTAGAGCTCAGTGCTCAGCTCATTGAAAAAAAGCATAGCCAAATAATTGTTCATGATTTTCTTGATATGGCTCATTCACAAGATGTCGCAAAAATAATCTCAACCTCTGAACAAGCAGAAATATGGTTTGATCATTTAGTCAAACTTATCTCACTTTCAAGCTATCATTTCGGTTATATGCTCAAACAACGAGCGGCCCAATATAAAAACAATACGGCATTTAACTTTATTGATGAGAACAACATTAAAACTATTTCATATTCAACATTATGGATAAAAGTAATTGAAGTTGGAAGATCATTGTCCAAATTTGAAAGACCGAATTTTAAACCAAATTTTGGAATTTTATGTAATAATCAACTTAATAGTGCGATAGTAGATCTGGCTTGCCTCTCATTTGGATATAGAATAATCCCAATTCCTCTCAATTCTACACCAGAAAATATTTCTTACATAATTAAGCACTCTAAAATCTCCCATTTATTCATTGGTGGCGATACTGGTAATCAACTATGGGATAGAATAGAAACAAAACATGATACTAATATTATTTCTATTGATAGTAATGGGTCTATTAATGAAGAAAAGTTAGACTGGGAAGATTTTATCCGTCTTGGTGATCAAGTTGAAAATTTTGAAGTAAGTGATCGACTATCTCAAGTTTCTATGAAAAGAGTTCAAACTATTATGTACACCTCTGGAACTACAGCAAATCCAAAAGGTATAATTTTTAATCAGATAAACATAATAACAAAAAGATTTGCTCGCGGAATAGCTTTGCCAGATATAGGGCCAAATGATGTATTCCTATGCTATTTACCCTTATTCCATACATTTGGTAGATATTTTGAGCTCATGGGAAGCATTTTCTGGGGAGCGACTTATTCTTTTGCAAGATCCCCTGCTTTCAATTCATTATTAAAAGATTTCAAACTTGTAAGACCAACTGTTTTTATAAGTATTCCAAAACGTTGGGTTCAACTTTATGAGCTGTTGAATAGTGAATTGGATCTTGACTCTGATGATTCTGAAATAATTTTATCCAAAATAAAATCTGTAACCGGAGGAAAACTCAAATGGGGACTCTCTGCGGCGGGGTACCTTGATCCAGACATTTTTTCACTACTACAATCTCATCAAATCAACTTACTTAGCGGGTATGGTATGACAGAAGCAACCGGGGGAATAACCATGACTCCTCCAGGTGCTTATGTAAAGAATTCAGTAGGGGAAGCCCTACCTGGTATTGAACTACAACTGGCAGAAGATGGTGAATTATGTTTAAGAGGTTCCTATGTAACTGAGGGATATTATAATGAAGAGAACTCAGAAGCCTTTTCAGATGGATGGTTTCATACAGAAGATATCTTTGAAAAGCTCGATGGCCATTATTATATAGTTGACAGAAAAAAAGATATCTATAAAAATAGCAGAGGGCAAACTATATCACCACAAAAGATTGAGAATCTATTTCAAGATTTTGATTCAGTGAAGTCAGTATATCTTGTAGGTGATGGTCGTGAGTTTAACACAGTAATGATATACCCTGACCATGAGAATTCCCCATTAGAGATAAACAGTGCGGATAGCCAAACAGTTCGCGATATGTATAGTTCTATGATCTTATCTGTTAATAGTTTTTTATCTCCTTTTGAGCGTATTGTCAACTATGTAATCATTAATAGAGATTTCTCTTTAGATAAAGGTGAATTAACATCCAAAGGAACCTTTAAAAGAAAAAAAATCTTAGAAAATTTTAAAAACATTATTGATCCCTTATATGAAAAAAATCATGTTTCTCTTTTTCATAATTCCAAAGAAATAAAATTTCCGAATTGGCTTTTAAGGGAGATTGGTACTGTTAGAACAAATATTAAATGGAATGGCCAAAAGGTCTCTATATCAGATTACTCTGGAAGTCTTTTATTATCTTGGAACGAAAATATTATCAAAATTGGCGATTTTAGCTACACTACTGATTCTGAGATATTAGACCTTGAGTCTCTGATTAAATCTCCCACCCTTTGGCTCGGGAATTTTAGTTTTTCTGATTTTACGGGTCCTTCTATTTTCAGATTAAAAGAAGCTGAATCTTATGACTCACTTAAAATTCATAATCCTCTTCAGAACAATGTCTTAGGAACTGTTAGAATCGATAATCACATTGATACATTACTATACGAAATTCATATAATTGTTAAACATTATATATCAGGGGACCCTAACGTATTTAAAAGGTTGAAAACTTTAATTGATGGCGACTTAGATAATTGGGGTGGAATTATAATTGATACATTCTTGCATTACCAATATCATTCGAACCCCGTCTTTCGTATCAAGCTGATAGAAGCATTAGCCCCATTATTATCCGGTGATTTCCTTATATCTATGATTCACTCAGCATATCATTTTCAAAGAGAGGAAGACCCAGCAAAAGGTTTTTCATTTGATATAATGCGAACAAACGATGAACATTATCAATCATTTATCAACTACCTAAAAAAAGCACACCAAGATATTAAAAATGCCAGTGTAAATGAGCATGAATTTGTGAAAACATTGTTATTGTTTATTTCAGATTTTGGTACAGTGCATCCAACGCGTTTTGTTTGGGCACGATCTGAACTTATTTGGTGGCAACTTTCGGATATACCTAGACCCCTTTTTTCAACAGCTCAAAAAGCTTATTTCAATTTAATTAGAGGATTCAGGTCCTGGGTTGGAAAGTCTAGATCTATGACTGTTTCTCCTGATACTGGAGAAGAGTATAGTTGGAATGACGTTGTCACATTTGATGACAATGTTAGAGAGGCACATAAAAAACGCTTAATAAAATCTATATGGGAGACCTCTATCATTCGTGAATCAATCTTTCTTTTTTCACGAAACTATATTGTTGACCTTAATGATATTCCTAAAAAAGGTATTTGGATTCGACATTTAGGCTCTCAAAATAAGAAAAGTGTATTCCGTATACTTGTAAAGACCCGGTCATATGGAGCTCATAATATTGTAGTTAACCTTAATGAAGGCTGGGATAAAAGTTTTTTAGATGATGAAACCAAATGGTTAATTACAATGGGCTCGGGTTTAAAAGATCAACCTCTGGTAGAAAATTTTGGCGGTTATTGGCCTGAATATGGACTTTATACTGAAGAATATATCCAAGGAGAAACTCTCTCAAAATATCTAAGAAGAAATGAGGATGATATTAACGACAAAGCAAAACTGGATCGTTGGCAAATGAGATGGCTCCATTTCATATGGAATGGAGTTTTGGCATATCAAGAGTTCTGGAGCCGCACAAATTTTAAATTATCTATACAACCACCTTCACCAGAAAATCTTATTATTCCAAGGCATGATTATAAAACGGGTACTAGGCTTATTTCTATTTCAAGCAGAAAAAAGACCCCTTCATTTGCAGAGCATTTTCTTTCGATCTATACAGAGTATATTGTTATAACCGAAAAAAAACATCCAGGTTTAAAACATATGTCGGACTGGGAAGTCATCTTTACGGCTACGATTCAAGCAACAAAAATAGAACAAGGGAAATGGGTCCTGAATAAATTGAGGTTGGAATTAAAAAATACACCAATAAGAAAAAAATGTGAATTGGTTGGACTTACGATAGACCGGATCGATAATTTTATTGATGACATCGATAGATATGGTGTTTTAACGAAACCCGTAGTTTTTGCTTCCCTAAGATACGAACGATGGTTAGACCTTAATCCTGAAGCAACTCTACAAGCAAGAGCATCTATTTTACAAGAATTGTATAATGATTATCAATTAGATGGATTATTAGAAGAATATCCTGAAACGCGAATTCGATTCTTTATGATGACCTGTTTTAAAGAAAAAAATATAGAATTATTAAATGAATTCCAATCTCTTATAGGCGACCTTAGAAACAATAGGTTAAGTCCTTGGAATATTCAAGAACGTATATCAGTTTTAAAATCAAAAGTCAAATTAAATAAGGAAAATGAGTTCTTCTTAGCGCGAATGTTATTTCCCCACGTTGATGCAGCAGATTATGTTGAACTTATAAGTACATCTCATGGAGAAGACACCCAACTTGATCTAGTTTTTCAGACTGAATGCAGTGATGGGAATATTTATCAAATTCGGCCACCCTTCCTTCCTAAAGAGATAGCTAATTTCCATTCCCTCTTATCTGAATCAGCATTAGCCGGAACATTCATTGCCGGACATGAATTTCTACTAGCATTCAATAGCAGGAACCGATTAGTTGGTGGCCTTTATTGGAAAAAGATGGAAAAAGGAAGGGCCCACCTTGAATGGGTAGCTGTACGAAAGAATTACCAAAAATTATCTTTGAGCAAACGACTTATGTCAGATTTTTATAAGCGAATGATACATAAAGGTTTTGAAGTAATAACTGTTGGGTTTTATGTCGAAAAATTCTTTTTTAAACAAGGGTTTGCAATTGACAAACAGTATGGTGGACTTGTTAAAAAACTTTAGACGTATAACATCCAATATATAATAACTCCTGTTACAGAAACATAGAGCCAAATTGGAAGTGTGATTCTTGCAATCTTTCGATGTCTTTTAAGCTGAGAGAACCAGCCACGATATAAAGTAAATAATGCTAACGGAATAATAATTGTTGCTAGAATAATATGGGTAATTAATATAAAATAATAAATTGATACAAAGTCTCCAGTATAGAGTTTTGGTCCGCTCTTAAACCAATGATAGATAATATATGTCACCAGAAAAAGTGATGAAGTACCAAAAGAGGTGAGCATTACATTCCGATGCATCAGTCTATTCTTTCGTATTATTAAAAAATAGCCAACCATTAATAATATCGTTGTTAAACCATTGATAGTTGCATTAACCAAGGGTAGCATCGATACATCAAGAGCCCCTTCAACACCCTTAGGTCTCGGCCCAAGTATTAGAAAAGCAACCGCAAGACTTATCACCAATGAAATGATATAAATAATTCGTGTCCAAAATTGATCTTTACTCATAACATTCTATCCAATATAATGATTCCAAAAAGAGCCGGTAGATAAAAGACTGAAACCTTTAACAATAGTTTAGCATTATCGATACTATAATTTTTTATCAATGGGAAACCTGCAATCAGATACCCAATGCCAAGTAAAAGAGCGCCCCAATAATATACCTGCCCCATCATACCAATAAATGAAAACATAATTGAAACCGGTATTAATAAAATAGAATGCCAAATAATCTGACGATTGGTCCGCCTACCATCTTTCTCTAAGACAGGCAACATCTGAAGGTCTGCTTTCTTATAATCATCCCTACACATCAAAGCAATTGCATAAAAGTGGGGGTGCTGCCATAAAAAAAGAATTGCAAATAATATCCATGCTTCTGGTGCTAATTCTCCTGTTGCAGCTGCCCAACCTCCCAGTGGCGGTATCGCACCAGGGATGGCTCCAATAGATGTATTAAGCCACGTAATTCTTTTTAATGGTGTATAAATAAAGATGTAGAGAACTGTAGTAGATAAGGCGAGTAGACATGTAATCGAATTAATAAACACAAAGAGAATAAGTGCACCAACAAGCGTTAAGAAAACCCCAAATTTTCTAGCTGAGTTGGATGATATCATTCCTGATGGAATCGGTCGGTTTTTTGTACGGTCCATCAAGCTATCTGAATTCTCTTCAGTATAATGATTGAGTGCACCCGCACCCGATGAAATAAGACAGGAGCCTAATAGCGTAATAAAAAACTTGCCGTAGTCTAGAATACCATTGCCCCCGAGAAAATAACCCAGGGCTGTGGATACAAGAATCATTACTGTAATGCTCGGTTTAGTAAGTTCAATATAAGCTTTGAATCTAGTCTCAGCTTTTTTAGGAGAGCGTTTCATTTAATGACTTTCCTCTTTTATCAATTGGGTAATATCTTTTTTTAATACCGCCATACTTGTCTTCTCTGTACCATCATAATATTTTCGAATAACTCCAGACTGATCTATTAATACAAATTTTATTGCATGCCCTTGTGGGAGTTCATCTGCGTAGAGCATAAACCCATCTCTCTTGAGATTTTTAATTGATTCTATATCTGAAGTTAGAAACTGCCAACGTTCATCACTCACACCATTAATGGCTGCATATGTTTTTAGCATCTTTTGATCATCAGTCTCTGGATCTACAGTTATTGATAAAAATTGGACCTCTCCTACCTCCTCAAAAGATTGATAAAGTTGGGACATATTATTGGTCATTATTGGGCATGGACCTGCACAGCTAGTAAACATAAAATCTAGAACCGTAACCTTCTCTAGTAAATTTTTATTTGAAAAAGGATTACCATCTTGGTTAATAAATGAAAAATTAGGAACTAGTTTAATTTCTGGGATAGTATGAGATGAGTTTGCCTTTTGAATAACCCAATTCGCACCTAAGCCGAAAAAGAAGACCATAGTAATAATTAAATAAATACTCTTATTCATATGATAACTGTGAATGTTTCCAGGCTGTATATTGAATCATTACCAAGCCTAGTATCCAGGAGGCTATCCAGAGGTGAAAAAGCTGTATCAATGGAATTACATCAATGAAGACCAACAACTCACCAGAAATAATCTGAACGAATATTAAGATAAGAACAATAGTTGAACAATACTGCATTATCCTAGATGGATTTTTTGAAAGTCTCATTAACTGATACCATAAAAGCCCCGCTAGAATCAAGATTGAAATTCCCAATACAGAGTGCATGTACTTAAAGGTTCCAAGCATATCGATAAGGAACTGGCTTTCTACCATTGGATTATCACTTCGTATCATTTCCAAGCCGCCACGTATTTCTGTACCCAGAATTATTTCAATAAAAAGACAAAGGCCAAGCAGGCCAAACTTCCACCGCAAGTTTGATGGATACTGACTTAACTTCTCAGAATCCATATTATCAAGGTAATAAGCTTCTTGGGCCGCAAATAGCAATAGCATTACAATAATTAATGCTAGCAACAAATGTAAAGTAATCGTGATCGGATCCAATACTGTATCAACAAGTACAGATCCTAACCACCCTTCTACTAGGGTTAAAGTAAACGCAAGGACGACCGGCCAAACTATACGAGAGTGATGTCTATAATATTTAATCGCAAGATAAGTTGTAATCAAAATAATAAAGCCTACTATTGCACCAAATAATCGGTTACAATATTCTATCCATGCCAAAACAATATTAAACTGAGAAGGATCTATATGTGAAGGTAATTGATCAAGACTAGTTGGAGGTATCCACCGGCCAAAACATTTAGGCCAGTCAGGGCACCCCATTCCTGCGCCGGATACACGTACCAAACCACCTATAAAGATTAGAAGATAGGTCATACCTGTTGATAAGAGTGAAAACTGTCGAAAATTGTTCATAAAAAGCATATAAAATTAGAGATAATTATGTTATTTATAACCAAACTTTTCCACTTCAATTCAATATACATTTGATTAAGTTTTGAGGATATAAATAGCCTTAAATATTAATATTTTGGAACAAGTTTAGATGACTAGACCATCTTATGATTCTTAATAGAATCGACATAGGTACACAGTGTACTGTTCGTGAGACAGGTGCTCAAGGCACACTCAAAAAGATATATTTCTATCCTACCAAATACGAGATTGAATTTTCTAATGGGCAAATTGAGCATTATCACTCTAAGGATATTAAGTTTGATGGTGTTGATCAAAAACAGGCATCTCTTAACATTCCAACCGTTCCTGAAAAGGGAATCGGCGAATGCTGGACGAATTGGTTTCCATTCAAAGGAGAGAGTTTAGTAAACCATCATTTTTCGACTACAAAAGAAATTGTTTGGGAAGTCCTCACGTCCTTAGAAATGTACAATGTATGGTTCTATGGTATTCAACGTGCTCTTCCAGTAACTACTAGTGACCGATATGTTCACCAATACTCTTTTTCACAGTTGGAGATTAAACCCGGTTCACGATTTAAGATTCGTCCTAAGACTATTGCGCCATATTTTGATTGCCGCATTATGACACTTGAAAAAAATAAAAAATTTGGGTTCACTTTTAGGACATCTCCCTTTTTAGAAGAATATGTCCAATTTGATATAAAAGAGACAGACCTCGGGGTCTGGGTAAGTTGCCGTAGAAAATCAAAAGGGATTTTTTCAATAATTAGTCAGTTAAATTGGCAAAAAAAGGCTCGAATCTTACAAGGTTTAGATATAATTATTCCTAAAGTTGACTTCACTAATAAAGATGAAGCTCTTGAAGATGGGATAGATGAAAAAAATCAATTTGACGGCTTTAGTTCCAAGCAAGACTATATCGATTATGCTATTAATATGGGTATGGAAGGGAATATGGACTTCGTGAACTCTATCCAAGAAAAACCAATTCGTGGTATGGCTAAAGCAGGGATCGTAAAAGCTAAACGAACAGGGAAAACTCCAGCAAAGCCAGAAAAGAGTGAGACCAGTGTAGAAACAACTACTGAGGGTGGACTGTCCTCACTCTCAAATGACGATATGGTTGCGTACCTTGTCAATAAAGGCCTTGATGGAGATATGGATAGTGTTAACAATTATGATAACAAGATCATTCGAGGCAAGGCAAAAGCGTTTATCGTCAAAATAAAAAGAGGCTCTCTAGAACGTCCCAGCATGCCTGAAGTACCAGAAGCATCTAGCTCCGATAGTAAAAACACAAAGGAGACCGATGAACAACTCATCGAACGCCTCTTAGTAAAAGGTCTTGATGGAGATATGGATGAGATAAATGCTCTTGACAATCGAGTTCTGCGTGGAAAAATAAAGGCAGCAATTGTTAAAGCTAAAAGAGCGGCCAAATAAATTATGCCTGAATCACCCAAAGCAATCCTTACAAAAACACAGATTATATCTATGATTGTATGTACCCTATTATTACTAGTCTATATCACTCTTGTAACATGGGTACTTTAAAAAATTCGAGATATGGAATGGTTTACTCTTCAGTGGCTTATGCAACACCTAGAATGGGCTGTTGGTTTACTTTTAGTAGGGTGCGTAATCTTACTATTTTTCCCAATTCTGTTGGGATGGCAGCTAAAGCAAGATGAACAGGACCGGTCAGAATAGTGGATGCACTGCCCATGATATCAGCCTTGACACTGTTGTTTGCAGTGGTACTTATAAGTGAGATAATAAAATTAAAAAAAGAAGTTCGGAAAATTACAAAACTAACAAAGTACCTAAATAATGATGTTAAAGTTCTAAAGGGAAAATCATCTAAAAAATAAACTTTTACTTTTGACCTTACAGGACATTCTGAAATAAATTGTGGGTCTGAAATCTGATAAGAAATGGATAATAACTTAACTATAGAAAATACAAAAAATGATTCGAGCCGTATTTATACGCTTTTCTACTCATTTTTTTTAATTCCATTCATGATAGCTATATTTGGTGCTGTTTTCTTTCTTCTGTTTAGATTCATCACGTTTGAAACAGATGATGCTTCTGAACTTTTAAACCAAGTTAAAATAGGCTCTGCTACCAAAAGATGGCAGTCAGCATACGAACTTTCAAAAGTATTTAATAACCCCGAAACGATACCAAATGATTTGACATTTAAGAACCAAATGGTGAGTGCGTATAAACATTCGATTAATGATGACCCTCTCGTTCGAAGCTACCTGGCTATTGCAATGGGAGTGACTAGAGATGAGTTCTATAGTGAGTATTTGGTTAAAGGCTTAAAAGATGAATCACGTGAATCGCGCTTAGCGGCTATCCAAGCCGTTGGTATGGTAAAAGCAAGTGCAGGCTTAACAGACCTAACCAGTATAGTAAAAACATCTGATTACCAAGATGAGAGACTAGCTGCAACAATGTCTTTAGGTTTCATCGGAGATAAAAAGTCCGTCCCCATTTTAAATCAATTATTAGAGGATGATGAACCAAATATTAGGTGGGATGCAGCAATTGCACTTGCAAAAATGGGTGAACGAACTTGCATACCGATAATAAGGAATTTAATGGATCGTGAGTACTTGACAACCTTCCCAGAATTAGACTATAATGAGGTTACTAAAGTTTTATTGATTGCTATTGAGACTTCATCTATCATCAAAGATAATTTATTTGAACCCCCATTAATAGCCCTTGCAAACTCTGATGAGGACCTTACCATAAGAAATGCTGCTATTAAAACTTTAGAAAACTCTTACAATAGGACCCTGTAGATTATGCCTGAAGAAAATAAAGCTCCAAATGCTTCAGTTGGCTCTTCCCCTGAAAACTCATTTAAAAGTTCTGATACTAGCAGAAGAGGTTTCTTAGGATGGTTGTCTGTAGGCTGGGTTGCATATCTAGGTGTGACGGGTGGATTTTTCACAATGATAGTTAGGTTTTTATTTCCTAATGTACTTTTTGAACCTCCCCAAACATTTAAAATTGGTTTCCCCGAAGATTTCTCAAAAAATGCAGTTGATATAAAATTTAAGAAACAATACAATGCATGGATCGTAAGAGATGATGAGTCGATCTTTGCCCTATCAACTGTTTGTACTCATTTAGGATGCACTCCTAACTGGTTACCTGTTGAATCCAAGTTTAAATGTCCGTGTCATGGAAGTGGTTTTCGTATGACGGGAATTCATTTTGAAGGCCCGGCACCTAGACCGCTAGAACGATTTAAGATCAGTCTAGCAAATGATGGTCAGATACTCGTTGATAAAACAAAAAGTTATAAATGGGAAAAAGGAGAATGGGAGAATACCGATTCATTCTTGAAAGCATAGTTCAATTAATGAACTATTTCAGATAGAGATAAAACTATTATGTCAAATAACAAAAATAAAAAATCAATCCTAGAACAGCTGGGTGAATCTCAGGTTTGGAAATCTATTATACGATCAGGTGTTCCCAAGACAAGACGCCAGAGAATGCACGCTATTCTTGGTAGCGTTTTTCTACACCTCCATCCGGCACGCCTTCCAAAACATGCTGTAAAAGTGGGCTATACATGGTGTATGGGAGGACTCTCTTTCTTCTTATTTGTAAACTTGACCATTACAGGGATATTACTAATGTTTTACTATCGCCCTACGGTTGAATATGCATATACCGATATTATTGACCTTGCTGAGCAGGTTCCCTTAGGCATCATGCGTGAACTTCATCGCTGGGCTGCACATGCCATGGTCCTTGTAGTTTGGCTCCACATGCTTCGTGTATTCATGACAGGTTCCTACAAACCTCCCAGAGAATTCAATTGGGGAGTCGGTGTTCTCCTAATGACCATGACCATGTTCTTATCTTTTACAGGTTATCTCCTTCCATGGGATCAATTAGCTATCTGGGCAGTCACAGTTGGATCTAATATGGCAAGGGCACACCCATTTATAGGTCATGAAGGTCCTGGAGCAAGCTTACTTGCAATTGGAGATATTAATCTTGTTCATATTGGTTCTGATGTTAGGTTCGCCCTAATAGGTGGACGTTTTGTTGGTGAAGCCACCCTCTTAAGATTTTATGTTATTCATTGTATAGCTGTACCTTTCATTATGATGATATTCATGGCAATACATTTCTGGCGTATTAGAAAAGATGGCGGAATTTCAGGCCCATTATAAGGAATAATTAAATGCTCGAAATTTTTAAAAACACAGTTGATTACCTTTCAAGTCCTACAATCAGTTTTACTATTCTGACAGTGCTAACACCACTTGTATTCCCTCCAACTGATTGGTTTGATAAGATGAGTAGAAAGTTGGGTATTAATCTTATCTGGACAAAGGCTGGTTGTATTATAGGTCTAGTTTCTATAACCTTCTTTTTCGGAGTTGGATTTCTTGACGAGAATTTTAGCGTAATCCTAACAAAAGCTGATAATTTTCCGATTATCTTAATGGTCTATTCAATGTTTTTCTTTATATGGATCGGAATGAATAAGGCCTATACAAATGATGAACGGCTAGAACAGGGCCTTAAACCTACAGAATATAATGACCCTGATGATAAAGTACTTGTCTGGCCAGACCTTGTTTATATTGAATTTATTGCCCTTATCCTATTCACAGTATTTTTGGTTGTATGGTCAATTTTAGTAGCGGCTCCACTAGAAGAGCCTGCAAATCCTGCCTCCACCCCAAATCCATCAAAAGCGCCTTGGTATTTTTTAGGCCTCCAAGAGATGTTGGTTTACTATGATCCCTGGATTGCGGGAATTATACTTCCACTTTTTATTATCATTGGACTAATGGCAATTCCTTATATGGATATAAATAAAAAGGGTGACGGATATTATTCATTTAAAGAAAGAAGAGTGGGCATTTTCATATTTATGTACGGATGGCTTGTACTTTGGCTATTCCTGATTGTTCTTGGTACCTTCTTTCGTGGACCAAATTGGAACTTTTATGGACCTTTTGAATATTGGGACGCCCATAAAGTTGTTGCACTCAACAATGTTAACCTGTCCGAATACTTATGGGTTAAACTTCTTGGCACCGGGCTTCCAGATAATATTTTAATAAGAGAATTTCTTGGATTTATTGTAGTCGCACTCTATCTTTTTGTGACTCCAGTCATCTTGGCAAGAACATGGCTTAAAGACATGTTCGATGCTTATGGGCCAATCCGATACGTAGCACTAATGACCCTTGGCCTTGTAATGTTTTCCCTGCCCATAAAAATGTACTTCAGATGGGTCTTTAATTTGAAATATTTTGTTTCTATTCCAGAATACTTCTTCAATATTTAGGTTATTATAATGTTTAAGAACGACGAACGCTATTGGGATATAAATCTACTGAATAAGTGGTTTGCAATATCATCAATCATTTTTCTAGGTGTTACTATATGGATATTTATTGATGATAATGATGATGAGTTTAAAGAGTATCAAAGAGAATTTAGAAAAATGCAGATCACGATCGAGGAAGATAAGCTCAACCAAGAAGGAGCTGCGATCGCATCTGACACCAGTAAATATGCACAGGCCCTTATAAGTGCAACGACTGACCTAAATAATAGGTCAACTGAATTACAACAATTAGAAGAGCAGCTAAAAAAACTAAAGGACCGTCATTATAATGAGAACATGAATTATGCAGGGCAAAAAGCCCAAATTGATGCACTCAAGTATCTTGTAGAAGCAGATAACTCTCATCCAAATCATGGCCCTTCCCATCAAGATGAATACATTGCCGCATTGGATAAACTTGATGATTTAAGAATCATTCGAGAAGCATCCGAAATTGAGATTGCCGCAATTGAAAAGGATATTAATCTAATCAAAGCTGATGTTAAAAAAAGTCAAGAGCAATTCGCTGCCTTTACAAAAAAATATGATCTAACAAAAAACAAATTAGCTAAAATCGATAGAGCTCGAATGAACACTGGTAATAAATTGGGAGATATTGTCCGAGACCTTCCAATTATTGACTTTTTAGATCCGTACTATAAAGTAAATCAAGTAGTGATTCCTGATATAAAGTATGATGTAAATTTTGCAGCTGTACCGGTTGTTGATCGTTGTACTAGTTGTCACCTTGGGATTGATAATCCAGATTTCTCAAGTGCACCTCAACCCTACACGACACATCCAAATTTAGATTTATATATAACATCTAGCTCTCCTCACCCTATGAATAATTTTGGGTGTACCAGTTGCCACGGAGGCCGCAGCAGAGGTACCTCATTCGTATCTTCGTCACACACTCCAAATACCCCTGAAGATAAAGAACGTTGGGAAGAAGACTATAATTGGAAAAAGAATCATCACTGGCTAACCCCAATGCTTCCAACTAAATACACACAAGCAAGCTGTTTTAACTGCCACTCCAATACTAGCGATTTAGCTGGGGCTGAAAAAATAAATTTAGGACTATCGCTTGTTGATAAAGCAGGATGTAATGGTTGCCACCATAATGCTGATTGGCCTAGCCAAGCTAAAGCGGGTCCAAACCTTAAAAAAGTAAATGAAAAACTATCAAAAGATTGGGTTGCAAAATGGGTTAAAAATCCTCAGCATTTTAGATACAATACTCGAATGCCCGCTATTTTTGAGCAAGCAAACCAAGAAAGCGCTGAAGTCACTGCTTTTAATAATGCAGAGATTGCTGGAATCACAGAATACCTTTTTAATAATAAAGATAAAAAGTCAGGTAGTAATAATCGTCGATATTTAGGTGACCCAACAAATGGTGAAAATTTATTTAACACTGTCGGATGTATGGGGTGTCATATCTCTGAGAAAGACCCTAATAATTCACCTCAAATAAATAGCTATAAGAACCTAACTAAGGTCCAAGGACCAAACTTAATTGGCCTAGGTTCAAAAGTTTCAGCAGAATGGTTGTATGGCTGGCTAATGAACCCTCTGGATTATATGCCCGATACAAAAATGCCGAATCTAAGGCTTGAACCACAGCAAGCTAAAGACCTTGCAGCATATCTCCTGCAAGATAAAAATGAAGCTTTTGATAAGACTCCAAATCATCAATATGAAAAATCTGTATTGGATGATTTGACCATCAACTGGTTAAAAAAATCTAATCCTGAGAAATTTGCAAGAGCAAAAGCAGAAAAAATGGATGAGCAGGCGAAACTTAACTTTATCGGTGAAAAAAGTATTCGACAATACGGTTGCTTTGGCTGCCATAGTATTGATGGATTTGATGATGCAAAACCTATTGGTGTTGAGATCACCGAAGAAGGATCAAAGCCCGTAGGGAAATTTGATTTTGGACTGTTCCATGATATTGAACATACAAACTATTCATGGATCGAAAATAAGCTCAGAACTCCACGAATCTATGATCGTGGAAAAGAAAGTCAACATCTAGATCTGTTAAAAATGCCTAATTTCCATTTTTCAGAAGAAGAGATAGAGGCTATAACAACAGCTGTTCTCTCCTTCAATTCAAATAAAATTGGTGAGAAACTTCTCGCACATAAGAACGATCCTGATCTATTTAAGAAAGGACATCGTTTAGTAAAACAATATAACTGTCAAGGCTGTCATCAGATCCAAAATAATGGCGGGCAACTTGTAGATGTTATGGGTGCTCCTGAATATGCCCCCCCCAACTTAAATTCAGAAGGGAGAAAAGCTAACCCTGATTGGCTACTTTCATTCTTTAATAATCCATCAATAATTAGACCAAATCTTCAAGTCAAAATGCCAAGCTTTCACCAAATATCAGATGAAGATTGGGACGCAATCATTTCTTATTTCCAGCATATAGATGGTGAGACCATATCCTATCGCGGAGAACATAATTTTGACAAAAACAGTACTGAATTTTCTGCTGGAGAAATGCTCCATGAACTAGGAGCATGTAATAATTGTCACTTTTACGGAACTACATTTCCCAAACAAGAGGCCTCAACCTGGGCCCCGAACCTTGCATTGACTAAAGAAAGATTAAATCCAGATTGGGTGAAAGAATGGTTGCGTGACCCACAGGTTATAATGCCTGGTACTAAAATGCCCGCTCCGTATCTTCCTGATCAAGAGATACTATCTCTTGATGGTGCAGAAAATGACTGGGGTAAGGCTGTTCTAGAATTGAACGGTGATTCAACAGCAATGCTTGATGGACTAAGAGACTATCTCTGGAACATCAAAGGCAAAGTGAATATTGACGCAACCATTAAAACTTATTTTGATGAAAACGGATATGATTTCGAAAGCTCGGATGATGACGATTTTGATGATGACGATGATTGGTAAAAATTAATTAAATAAAAAAAGCTCCGTATCTCCGGGGCTTTTTTTATTTAATTAATAATCTAATAGCATTTTCAACCTGTCCAGGTCTCCATTTATCTCCCTCCCAAGAAGCAAGAACTTTGCGATTTGGCCCAACTAAAATGGAAGTAAGTTTATGACCTATTTGCCCTTTATCTATTCCCCAGAAATCTCCACCTGATTGTTTAGTTAATCTATAAACATCTTCTATATATCCTACGCTAGATAATATATGTATGTTTTCTTTTTGTGATAGATTGACACCATAAAACTTCTTTAAAACACTTGGAGTATCATGTCGATAGTCAAAGCTTACTAATATAAAATCAATATTGTTTTTTTCTGAAAAAGATTCAGATAAATAATTGGTTTTAATAACCACCGCTGGACACATATTAGGCATCGGACATCGAGTAAAAATAAATGAAATAAACCGATACCTACCATCAAAATTTGATAATTGAAAGTTTAAGCTATCGAGATCTAATAAAGTTACATCATCTAAGATATCACCTACTTTCTTTATAGAATATTCATCCTCAAAAAAACTATCATCCTCAACTGGAAGGTGGCCTCTACCAACTACTTCAAAACCTTTTGCATACGTGCTCCTCTCTCCCCAAATAAATTCAAAATGAACACTGTCTCCTATCGATAAAGATTCAACCTCTTTTTTATTCTTTATATTAAAAGGCATGATCATTGGCATCATAAGACCAGAGATAGTATCATGTGCAATAATGATCTCATTACTAGTTCTATTTATTTCTCGAATCGTACCCTTTACTCTGTAGGTATTTTCTGAATTACTACAGTGAATATTTATTAGACATAATAAAATTATTAATAATGATCTCATATAGTCGGAATAGATAAAAAAAAAGCGGAATTAAATCCGCCTTTTAATTTTTTTATTTACGCGTTATTATTTCTTCTTCTTCGGACGAGTAAAAGTAAAGTCTTTTACCTCTTCTCCAGACCCTATTGTTACAGTTTCAATAAGTGGCTTCTTCTTAAACTTTTCCTGCCAACATACCACTTCATATGTACCTGCAGGTATATCATTTATCGTAAAATTCCCAGTAGCATCAGTTACTGCGAAATATGGATGATCGGAGACCAATACCCATGCTTTCATCCAAGGGTGAACATCACATTTTATATAAAATGGGCTTGGCTCAGATTTTGAAAATGTGGATTTTTTCTCTTTGACTACTTTTGGCATAGCAAAGTTGAACTCTTTATTAACTTTTGGCATAGAATGGATATTATGCAAAGTCGCATCACTATTCTTAATTAACAATTCTTGTCCTGCAACCATACCAATGACGTGAGGGTCATAAATACAACCTTTTTGATCTAGAATAACAGGCTCTGATGGCACTCCACCAGAATAAGAGACATCTCTCAAATAGACCATAGCTTCTGCCATTGAACCATCGTCAGCCATTTTAAAGTTTTCGCTATAGACAGGGCCTGAATGGGATGAACCACAAACTGGATCAGCATCCATTTTTAGTCGCTTTGCCTTAGGTGCTTTACCATCATATTTTACACACCCTCTCAATGTCCCTGCTTCTATAACAGCAACTGAAAAGGTGAACACTAACATTATGTTGAATAAATTTTTTAAATTCATAGTATATCCTTTATTAAATACAATATTTAGGTAAACAATTCTACAACTTTTTATGTTTCTTAAAGAATAGAAAAATTTAATAGAGTAATCTGCGATTAGTTAATTCCTTCATTGTCTTTTATTCAATAATTTCAACAATAATTTTGGCGGTATAATGTATTTATTTATGATCATTTGTTATTTTTTAATGTTAATAAATCTAATCAATCTTAGTCTGGTTGGATTAAGCGGTTGGCTAGATATTAATATTCTTGGTGCAAGCCATACCCGTTTTGCTTTATTTATGATACTAATCTTTTCTATAACAGAGACCGTTGTCATGTACTTCTTTATAACCACAGGTAAAGCAATCAAAGAAGCAATAGAATCCGGTCTAGGAAAAGATGAGCTCTGGGTAAGAGAACGAAAACTTAAGATGATCCTCTTCCCTCAACTAATGTTGACAATTTTTTTGGTTGGCGGTTGGTTTATCCATATTGGTGCAGTTGAAAATAAAATTTCACCTCCTTGGTTACATGCATTAATATTCATTCTAGCTTTTCTTCATCACCTTTGGTCCCTACGAATAAAGAATAATGCATTTAAAGAACAGTTATCCATAATTGCAGAGCTAAAACCTCAAATAGAATAAGAATAATGTATTATGCGGCAAAAGGGCTTGAACTTTTAGGAATGACCATGATTGGGATTGGATTTATTATTAAATTTCCATTCCTAATGGATCCAAAATTATTATTAGCAGGAATTATTTGTTTTGGCTCCGGATGGGTAATTGAAAAATATATTCTAAAGTAATTTTCTTACCTACTTTTAAAAAATATTTTTGTAAATTTTGTACCTATTAAAGTAATTATATAATGCCACCGAAATACAATCATTTCAAAGGAATACCCGAGCTCCCTGATTATGCCAGAGAGAAGACAAAACGACCAAAGCTAATTGCAGTTGTTGACGAAGATAATTGTACTGGTTGCCAGGTTTGTGTTCCATTTTGTCCTGTTGATTGTATTGAGCCTGTAGCAAAAGATAAATATGAAATTCCAATTCCTCCTGTTCAAGTAAGATTTAATGAATGTACTGGTTGTCAGGTCTGTGCTAGAGTATGCACCAAAATGACCTGGGATGCTATTCGGATGATCGGAACAGAGACTTTTGAACAGAACTACGGTTTGGATATCGAATAAATAGTCAAAACTTATTAAAACCATATTTGGAGAAATAAAGTGAGCCAAGACTCTCACCACGAAGAAAACTTTATACAAAAATACATCTTTTCAGTAGACCACAAAATAATCGGTCTCCAATATGGGATAACATCTCTCTTGTTTCTACTTTTTGGATTCATGTTGATGATGGTAATGAGATGGCAGCTTGCCTATCCAGAAACAGTTGTTCCAATTGTTGGCAGTCTACTCGGAGAGACAGGAATTCTCTTACCTGAGATTTATAACTCCTTAGGAGCAATGCACGGAACAATTATGATTTTCCTTG